>Ga0302280_1000472_pt1 | contig 35544 bp, 25 predicted proteins | sample III_Fen_E1_1_FD_198771 | JGI IMG/M metagenome (GOLD analysis project Ga0302280, IMG submission 198771) | Peat permafrost microbial communities from Stordalen Mire near Abisko, Sweden - III_Fen_E1_1 | ecosystem: Environmental > Terrestrial > Soil > Wetlands > Permafrost | place: Sweden: Abisko... | reverse complement strand
TTTTGTTAGGAGTATGTGCCATGCTGAAATAGTGATACGATTATCTAGTAAGACGAAACATGAATGAACATATTTATAAAAAAGAGCTTCTCATCAACAAACTCAATTAGACAGAAAAATGGTCGAAGCGGTATAAATAATATTTCGGAGTTCCTATTTCAGTTAAATTAGCAATGAGACACTCTTACTTTTAGAAAGAGTAATCACAGTTTACTTTGAACCATTTTAAAATATAAATCAATGTTTTTAATCAAATCATATCATATATATTTTCAAATATGAAAGTCAAAGATTGATTGTGATCAATATATGGCCCTGAATCCTGGTTATTCAACCTTCAAAAGACTTTCATTTTTATCAATAATCTTTCTCTTATAGAGGTCATTTTTGTTGGTTGTTTGACGCCTGAATTTGTATTTGATTGATTCCATAAGGAACAAGGTTCCAGTAATAATTTTTTATATTGAGTAAGTGGATAATCCTCATATTTTAACAAAAAAAGAAGTTAAAGGTGCACTCATCCTGTTAATTCCCATGTTTTGCTGATAATTTTTATTTGTAAGTAAAGTTGGTGGGTAACACTCGACTTTGTGTTGGTTTGCTTAATGAAGATTTGCTCTCCTAGTTAACATTTGACAACATTCACAATGCCCTCTGCTGCCCGACAACTATCCCCAACAATCAATCTCCTTTACTTCTATCCTTTTAAAAGCCACAACCATAGGAGAGCCTTCTATATTGATAATAAAGCCAAAATTCACATTACTGTGCCACTTCATCAGTATCGTAAACAGTAACTCATAATCAAATCACTTCTGAAGAATTATTCAGACATGATATAAACTCTCTATTTATCATCATTGAATTGTTTCATCTTGATGATCGCCCTAATTTTGATTCTCTCAAGAAAACTCAAAAATATATAATGATCAAATCAATGGAAAAAAATTATTATTTTAAAATAAGTTGGTAAAATATCATCAATTGAACATTCTTTTGCCAATGTTCGGTTTACTCACTAACTTTAACTTTACTTCCCGTCCTTATTTCTATGACTCCACTTTTCTGTAATTTTGAAAAGCAAACTCATTCAGATTTGTGCTCTTATCCGTTATATGAGACAGCATTTCCTCTTTTGATTTTCGCAATTTCACCATGTTCCTTAGTAAACTAATTTCATTGGCAGATGCTTACATCGCCTTTTTTGTTTATAACTATTTTTTATCCTTTAAAACCTGCAGCCCTTTTAGTTATTCTTCAAGGCAGCTCACTTTCCTACATTTTTGCTACAGCTCTTTAGTCAACGATTAAATTCGTAAATCTAATACTGCGCCCTCACTTATTGTCTATGATTTGAAAAGATCTCCTCCTTCACTATTGAGTGCCCCTAAGTTGCTCAATGAGTTAAGCTTTGTCACCTTCCCAGTTGTCAAATTTTCAATGACTGACCATTAAGTTCTTTAAAGTGTTGGGATTCTAAGAGCAACTTTATGGTGATATTTCTCCCAAACATTTCTCAAAGTTGCGATGTTCTAATTTTGGAAGTAGTCAACTGGACGGATAGACTTACGATTAAAATAATTTTCGAGAATGTGGTTAATTACGTTATCGTCTCCATCAGTCTAATGAAACTCAGTTAGTAAATAATTAAGACTAGACTCACTAAGCTTGCTGAGTTGAAGATAATTTTTGCTATTTTCGAGCACACACAGCTTGTTTCTGAAGTGGTATTAGCAAACCTATTATTTTAGGAGGTCGTTCTTCACACAGAATTAAATCAGTTCGACAGAATCTAATATACTGCCTTCCATCTAGGTTCTTTTTTCGTGTTTCATTTTTATCGCGATGCCTATCTTTTATTTGTATTCAGATAAACCTAAAGCGTTGATTATTGCTAAAACTCCCTCCAATTCACTGACTGAAAATACTTAGAGTCTACCACCGTAAAGAGTGCGTAAAACAAGAATGAGTGGCTGCTCATTAAGATGCTCTAGACTAACCTGAGGAGTATTAGGTGGAAGAGCAGCAAAGAATGGCGAATCAATGGCGAGATAAGCGAGGGATAGATGGAGTTTTCGATTGGCAGTTTGAATTAAAAGATCGGCATATGGATCATTAGGAAAATTAGCCAAAAGCTTCTCGTCGGTGGTGTCGCATATCAACAACTGAAACGGCATGGATGAATTCAATAAATATTATTGTGTATTGCATGAAAGTGGATTTAAATGATGATATACTGATAAAACATACCCGCATATTGACAGCAATATCTTTTTTCTTGTTATAAAAATAAGCCTTTTGAACACATTATGGGAAATTACTCAACTTGAAAATAATAAAGATGCAATAGATAAAACAGGCTTGCTTCTTCTTTGTTAATAATTTGAAAGATAAAATTCATTAAGATTATCGAATGTGATGAGAGTAAAGTATTGATATCTCCCAGAAATCAATATTATACCAGCCGAAATATAACCATCGCCAAATTTTATAATCCTCCTTATTTTCAAATCTTTAATTACATTATTTATATATTTGTGATATGGAGGGGAAGATCAAGGCTTTAAGAGAGTGGATGGTTACAAAGGGGTGTCTCATTCATCCCAGTCTTGAAATTCCTTGTAATATCAACGGAGTTCAAGGAATCGGGACGAAGGCTCTCATTCCTCATAAAACACTCATTATGGCTATTCCTTCCAGCCTTATTTTAACAGTTACTCGCTGCTACAATGATCCACTTCTAAAAAAGCTGTTTTTAGCAAACGATGATCTCTTCGATTACGATAGTTCTGATGACTGTTAATTTAACGTACTCTGCGTCTTCATGATGTATCACAAACTTAATATTTAAAAAAGTGAATGGAAATAATATTTGGAGACAATTGCCGAACCATAGACTGCCATTGATTGGTCCAATAAATAATTGAAGGGATTAAATAAATCTATCATTGAAGAGATCATTCACGTCAGAAGGGAGTGTATTTAATTGGAGAATGCACTTATTACCTATCTCATGACGAGAAAATAGTTTAACAATGTGACAGAATAATAACTAAGAAAGACATTTACCTACTGCTATCGTTCCATAATGACTCGATGCTTTGGGTATTATTTTAGTGAGACTTGCCTGATCCCAGTAGCCGATCTTATTAATCATGGATGCGAGGTAGTGAACCATCAACTGATCAATCTTAATTATTAAACTCAGCAGGACTTTAAAGAGGGTTACTCTGTTAGAAAAGACAAAATAGACTGCAGTTTGCTGAATTTGTAAAAACCATAAACATTATGTCTTCCTTTTCGATAAAAATTTCTTGTTTAAAACAATATAATTTAGTAGAGTTAGAACTCTGAGAAGATTGCATCTTTAAATCGAAAGAAAATAGATCAATATCTTTATAACTGGAATTAACAGAGATTTAAGCAATAGAACTGTGATTTGTAAAATTTGCATTTCTGTTCTGAAGATTAGGAGGAAGACAACGATACTGATGAATAGTTTTAGGTTGAACAAGTGAGATAAATTGAAAATTGCAAACATAATGAGCAGGAACAGATGACTAAGTTTATAAATCATTATGTAAAGATTGAGAAGTATTCTACGGTTGAAAATAGATTATAAGAATTAAAAAAGAAGGCTCATGAGCGTGTGGATGCCAAAATTGAATAAATAGTGAATAAAATCGCGATGAAAACATAGAATTAAAGTGAATAGCTCAATTTAAACATTAAATAATAAATTTAAAAGTTAAAACAATTAAAATAGGAAACACTGGACCATGATACAACTAATCATACAATCAATATTTTCGCAGATACAAAATCAAAAGAGTAAGTTATATCAGAAGTGAAAGATTTAAAATCTGAACCAACTGTCTCAAATAATTAATCATAAAAAATATATCAACCAGCAACAGAAAATGTTCCAATCCAAATGATTGATTCCGAATCAGATTCATAAAATGATCAAGATATATGGGGTCTTCGGGAAGGGGCTTACTTTACAATGTCCACCAGTTCCCCTGTCTGCGCAAATACATAGCTTTATAATTCATATGGCTCTAGAACGAATAAATTTTTGTTAGTTTGGTATGGGTTTACTTATGAAAACAATCTCCATGACTCAGTTCCTCTCAGACTTCAGGTGCAGTTCGGCGAACTTCGCCCGGCTCATGAAATTGTGCTTGATACCTACATTGGTGGGCAGGGCCTTTCTTTCAAAAAGAATTAGCACTAGATAGTAAAAGATACAGAAATCAGTAGATAATTTCGCTTAAAGCGCAGTAACATTAGTGAAAATCTGCTGATTTTTCTACGACTCTATCTAATGAATTATTACAAGGGAGAAGATCTCTATAAACTCTTTGTGACATTTCCGACAAGTGTCAACTATGAATTATATGTTTTTACGTATTATCGAGACATCGTAAAATCACTTTATTCTCGCTACCCCGTATAAGTAATAGAATAATTAAAAGCAGAGTATTAACAGCCTGAGTTCTAATCAATTAAGTATAAAATAAAATTCAAGATAATTTATTTGCAGGAACAGCGTAAACTTTTAGATAAAAATTTGCAAGCTGTAGACTCAATTATACAAATTTTGTAATTGTGCAAAGCAAGTGGAGGAATTATGCGAAAATCAATGTACGTGAATGTTCCAATTGAAATTATCAGAATGATTCGTAAATATTTGATCGGCTATCAGAAAAGTATGCCATATATCCTTTATTAACAGAAACCAGAAGTAGATCAACCGATTAAACAAGAAAATAATGGTGGTTAATAAACCAAAGAGGAACAGTAGGATTAATGGGAATAGTGTGATATTGAATAGGATCAGCCATAAAAATAGCAACAATAAATCTTGCTTTAAAAATAAAATAAAAGCACTGATAATTGATTTTGTGTATTATGTCTCAATACTTTTTATATTTATCTTTATCTTACAAATAAACAATAACAATTATAGTCTGGCAATATTGTAAAAATCTTTGTTAGTTCCCAAATTGATTTAAGCAATTGATTCTGATCCTTACAGTCATAAATGATGAGCTGCAGGTTATCTTTTGTATAACTTGGACTTTATAAATAATTATATTTGATAAATAGATGAATGATGGCGTTATTGAAGATAACTTGAGCCTTCTATCTCACAAGTAGCACTCTAATCCCGAATTAGTCAGCATTCGAAAAAAATTGATTGCACCCAATAGCATACTGCCTGGCCATATGATTAGATCACATTCTCCAGTTCATATCCTCCCTGTTGAGAGAGATTTTTAATCACAAGCAGGGTACCACATGCTACTCGACTCAATTAAGCCATAATCTGAATACGAGGAAGATAGATTAGCATCCAGTAGATCAAAGAATATTTTGTTTATGAAAGGCAAAATCAGGGCCGAAAGTAATCTTAACGAAAGTCGAAAGAAGTAAAATTTTAATTTAATCTAATTTAGCAGAAAACCTAACAAAATAAAATAAATGGAGCCTGATATTTTGCAGTTTTTAGACACGAATATTCACAACATTCTGAACTATCCAGAGAAAATAGTATTTATTAGCAAAACTGCAATACTTAGTTGTCGGCTTGCTTCTCAATATAAAACCATGATTCAAACCGATAAGTACACGAATTAAGATAAGAAAAATCTTTATATTAGCTTTGTGCAGCAGAATCGTTACTATGGAACTATACAATATGCCTTTGATCGGCACAAACAGTAACAAATAAATTCATTAATAAATTATCCCAATACGGATTAATATCTTTAATTTGATGATAATTTTGAGTCCTCCAATATATACCTCGCTATGAGGTGTGATGAATAATTATTAAAAAAACATCGAAAGGAAAAGGAGATGTTTTCACACTTGTATTTTGTGAATGTAAGACTAGATTACAACACTAAATCATATGGTCAATGGTTCTACTTTAAAGTGAAAAGAAAAGAATCGCCTTTTTCTTTTAGTAGGCATGGGAACAACCTCTTTAAATTTATGATTACTAATATGACCAAAAACTCAAGCCTATTTGGGAAAGGGCTTAAGATCTCCGTCTGCAGAGGTGGAGTTTGGACTAAATAGGGGATAAATATTCGGTATTATAAAAACAGCCTAAGAAGAGAAGATATGCCTCCTCCTGAAAGTGGTGATAACGACTAAGCAATCGTCACAAATATTAAATACTAATAAACATACTATACACTTGAATTTACTCTTTAAATTTGTCAAGATTAGGAAATATACATATCCTACAACTAGCCTTACACCTTTAGCAGATTAGGAAAAGTTTTAGATAATCTTACCAAGCGATACTAAGAAAATAAAGTTAATATAATCGAATTTAAGAGAAGTATTCTTTGTAGCACATATCTTAAAAATAATATAGAAGTACTTACTTTCACCGCCAACTAAACTAAGGAATATCTTTAAGGAGAAAAGAATGTGATATTTGTAATGGGACGAACTCATCCCATCTAAACAGCAGGCTCACATGTTATCGAAGGCATTATTCAAGAACTATTACAACTTTTTGTTGAAAATCCAAATTAAAAGCACAAAAATCACCCTCTATACCGCTTACTTTAGAATTTTATTATCAAGATAATCCCAATGACTAATCCTGATGGAGTAATTCTTGGTAATTCAAGATGTAATATTGCAGGTTATGACTTGAATCGGAGTTGGAAACTCCCTCGATTGTAAAAATGTAAAGAGGTCTTCTACATCAAGAAACATATATTTCAATATCAGAAGAGGATTGAGATGTTTATCGATTTGCATGCTCACTCCAAAAAGAAAAATGTGTTTGCTTACGGTTGTCATGATATTTCCAATCCTTATTCTACTCGAGAGTTTCCATATCTACTTTCCAAACTATCAGCAAACGATTTCATTTTTCAATAATGTAGATTTACAAAGATGAACTAATGGAAATAGAACAGTCGTCGTAAAAAAAGTAAAGAAGGAACTGCTCGAGTATTTCTCTATGACACCTTAAAAATACCTAATATTTTTACAATATAGAATTCCTATTGTTCTGCCAAGAATAGCGTGTTTCATTATGATAAATCATCGTATCAGGTTATTGGGGCGGACATTCTTAAGGCTATATCATTATATTTTTCACCGCAATTTAAGAAACATGAATGGCCGGAATTAAATCCTACCTTAGATTTGGAAAATAAATAAATAAAACGATTTTCTAATCAAAGTCGAATCGAAGTATCTCTTGGTAACACTTTTAGTGATTTTGAGCTAAAATTGACAATAAACTCTTCCGGAAATTAAAACAATAAGATAAAGATATAAGCTCAATCAAATAGCTAGCCCATAAATTATAGCGATATTCGCTCAAAGTATTTGCAGGAGTTACATTAATAGAGTGAAAATATATCAATTGGACTTCTTTAAGATGATCCTTCTGAATCAGAGTAGGAGAAGAGGATCTATGAAATAAAAGCTAAAAAGAATGAGAAAATGAACACTGAAGGGTCAATCCAGAAAGGAAAATCAAAGACATAAAGATTGCTTCATTATCTCCATAAAAATGCTGCTACACCAACTAATCATACTTCTATTCATCATAATTTATCAAATCTTAAGTTTTCAAATCATAACTCCGAAACAAGTCTCGCTAAAATTACAAAAATAACTAAAGATAAGTTTCACACTCTCAATAAATAAATTCGATTTGCCGAGGATTAAAGCCAGGATCATTCATAGCAAGGAAGGAAATAAAAAATATTAATCAAGCGAGGTTTAACTCATAGGAAAAAGAAATAACCTGTTGAATCTTAGCAGTTCAAATCCAATAAAAAAGAACATTTTTTATCAGTTATTGAGATAGGAATTGACAACACCATCTAAAAATTGCACGATTATCGACTAAATCTCTTTTAAAAAAATGAATCTAAATAGAGAGTAAAATCTATCACTACTTTTCGACATTCTAAGAATCCTCATTAAGAGCAAACCAAAAAATTGAATTTTTCGTAAGCCAATCCAACTTTTCCTTCAAATAGAGACTAATAAATAAAATAATATATGAGAAGACTGATAAAGCCTAAACTTAATATAAATGACTAAAAAAGTGATGAAAAAAAGCGAATAGAAAGGCATCAAGAAGAATAACGTCAATTGAGTAAATCCCGGATGTATTTTCCTGCTGACTTACGTCATTCTAAGATAATATCTTTTCAAAGTGGCAAACGTGCGAGATTTAAAATAGAAAGGAGTTTCCTTTGACTAAATTAATATTATAAGTAAATTCAATTAATTTAACATTGTATACCTCAATTATCAATACATTATGAATTTACCAATCAATATTTATTGATGCTACTTGGTATATTATTAATTGATTTTAAAGTAGCATAAAATATTCCTATCACTTTATAGATTGGCATTAGAAAATCACCTAGCATAATGAAAATCACCTAGCATAATGAAAATCTTATAATAGAATTGATAAGACTATTTAATTTGTGATGTGGAGGGCTTTAATATTTGTTTTATAAAGCTTTGAGTTCAAAAAGCATGGGAAGTTGTATGACATCTGAAAATTTAAAGATAGTTGAAATGATAAACAAAAGATAAGGCAAGAAACGTGTTTAACGTGTTGATACCATTAATACTCAAGACCCTGAATATATGAGACCGACAGAGCTGAAAATAAAATAATCTGATATTCCAGAACTTTTGCCAGCTAATTCAACAATCATCAAAACGGGTTCACTGCCCGGAACTGCTCATACTTCTTCAGAAAATCATTAACATTAGGCAACATAGAAGGAAAATGTTAAAATTAATCAAGTGAGTGCTCGATTTAGTGACTCTTTGAGTATGTTTTAACTGAGGGAATAGAGCATAAAAAGACCAAAAGATAGACCAACTATCAACCAAAATATGATAATGAACTATTGAGTCACTATATAATACATAATCAGAAAGATCAAAAGTAAAGATGAAGAATGAAATAAACAAAGATCCTTTAGATATTATACAGGAAGACATTGGAAACGATAATTCTAAACTTTTGATTTTTATATATTTATTTTCAACTATAATCAAGGAAGCATATCTATTTATGCTATTTATGAAATTTACATCATAGTAAACTATTAATATCTTATTTATAGACTCATTTATTAATCTTAATCATGAGAAGAATCAACCCTTCTAATATTGCATTTCACAAATTAATCAAATAAAATTTATATTCTCTCTATTTAAGATTTTATCTAAGATGTAGATTTATAGACTATCAATACATTCCTTCCATTCCTCCCATTCCGCCCATTCCACCCATTCCGCCCATACCACCCATAGGGTTGCCAGCTTTTTCCTCTTTTTTATCCACAATCATGCACTCGGTAGTAGTCATGTAAGCACTGACTGAAGCTGCGTCTTCTAAAGCAACTCGCACAACCTTAACAGGGTCAATGATTCCTCGAGCAATGAGGTCAACAAATTCACCCTTATTGGCATCAAAACCGAAGCTTGTATTGCTACTAGCAAGCACTTTTTCAATGGTTGTAATTCCTTCAAAACCAGCGTTGTCTGAAATCGTCTTGCAAGGTAGAGTAATAGCTTTTTTAATAATTTTTATGCCCAATTATTGTTCAGTATTTAAGGGCTTGAGCAAATTTAAGGTTTTGCTTGCGTAAAGAAGAGCGCATCCACCACCTACAACAATTCCTTCCTCGATAGCTGCTTTAGTAGCACAAATAGCATCTTGAACTCTGTCTTTAATTTAATTGACCTCGACCTCAGAGCCTCCTCCGACCTTGAAAACACCAACTCCTCCAGCAAGTTTGGATAATCTTTCTTGAAGTTTTTCTTTGTCATAAGTGCTGGTTGTATTATGGATTTGCTCCTTAATTTGAGTGATTCTCTCATTCAAAGCAACTCTATATAAAATATTTGGTACTTATCTCCATTACCGTTAAGTAAGACGGTATCATCCTTTGTTATTTCGATCTTGCCTGCAGTTCCGAGTACTGATTCATCACTTTCATCAAAGGTTACTCCAACTTCTTCTGAGATAACGGTAGCTCCTGTGAGAATAGCGATGTCATTGAGAATTGCTTTTCTATTGTCTCCAAAGGATGGTGCCTTTACAACGCATACACTAATACTGTTTTGAACTTTATTGAGGATGAGACTGGTGAGAGGTTCACTTTCCACATCATCTGCAATTATCAACAAAGGTCTCTTCTTTTGAACGGCAGCCTCAACAAACTTGAGAATTTGATTGAAGGAGGTAACTTTGTGCTCAGAAATAAGGATAAGAGGCTTCTAGAATTATACTTTCTGAGCTTTGAGATTGTTGATAAAGTATGGAGAAATATATCCGCGGTCAAATTTCATTCCTTCCACGAATTCAATCTCATGCTTCAATGTTTTACTTTGTCCAATGGTGATCACACCTGTGTTACCGACTTTCTCAAGTAGATCAGCGAGAAGTCCTCCGATGTGTTAGTCTCCATTAGCAGAAATAGTAGCCACACTCTTGATTTGTTCCTTGCCCTCGACGGGGATGGCTACTTTTCTAAGTTCTTCAACAATACTCACCACAGCCATATCTATGCCTTTTTTCATCTCAACTAGGTTGACTCCAACTTCCACTTTCTTTAGAGCCTCCTTGAAGATGGCTCTAGCCAATACAGTTGCTGTAGTGGTGCCGTCTCCTGCTTAATCGTTGGTTTTGTTGGCGACGGACTTCACCAGACTAGCTCCCATATTGGCGAATCTGTCTGAAAATTCGATAGCTTTAGCGACAGTAACACCGTCCTTGGTAATTTTGACTGGTCCATATCCTTGATCAATGAGAACGTTCCTGCCGTTGGGTCCGAGAGTCACCTGCACCGCATCAGCCAAAGCATCACATCCCTCCAACATCTTATTTCTGGCTTCATTTCCAAAAAGGAGCTCCTTTGCGAAGAAGGAAGAGTTAGCATGAGTAAGTCTGGTAATCTTGGCGATTCTGCTCTGCATGTTGATTATAAAATTAATTATGGCATATCAACTTTCGACAAATCTATCATTCTGATTATTCTAGAATTTTACGATAAGAAATAGTTAAAGTTAGTTAGGCACAGAGCACGCAGCAAACATTCCTAGATGTCACAATACAGTCCATAAAACAATAATTAGGAAATACAGAATTTTATAGCTGCATCTACTTCTCCTCAAAGAGATACTCAATCCATATCTAAAATAAATAATTGAAATATTTTTTAAAGTTAGAATACTTAGGATATTAAAGAATCTCTTGAAATTTATTATGCCAATGAATATATGTTAATTCTTTTTATAGATAATGAGGAAATGATTATCATTTGGCCTCTTGAGCAATCTTAAATTTGACCAACAATTCGCTGTAATGGTCGTGAATCTGTTTTTTTTCATCTGCTTTCTTCTTAATTGCGACTAATTGCTCTGTTATTTCGGCTTAGCTAAAAACGTTAATTGCAACTAAATTCGATTTAGCCTCTTCATAGACTTTGTTTATCTTATCAATGTCTTACATCAGTCTTTTCTGTTGTTCCACAATCCATCCTCCAAGAGATTTAAGTTACTCATTGAGGATATTAATTATAGCCTCTTCAATTTTGACACTTGTTTGATCTCTTTTGTTATTGAGACTGTCATTTTACTCATTATGTTGTGCTTAAGTTTTTATAGTTTGCAATTCTTTGCTAATAAGATGAAATTGGTCAATTCTTTGTTTAAAATTTTCAGAAAAGATATCATAGGTCACTAACACCTCTGACTATAATGGCTGTTGGGATGTCGAGATGCTTTTTTCTCGACTTGCTTATTTAGCGATAATTTTAGTTTTTCTTCCCATTCTGAAAAATATACGTAAATGCCCGCATTATGGATTTAAAGTGCCAAAATAATTATACCTATTTTTAAAAATAATATCATTTTTTACATACTAAAGTAACTCTAGGATAAAAACTATTTAGGCTATTCGCATGAAGCTGGTAGATATTTAACAAGCAAAGTTCTTTTATTGTTTTTAAATGTATTAGGACCTTACTCAATAACTTTCTTATATCATCTAAAATAAACGTAATCCTTAACATATTTTAATGAGTTAGCTTATCAATATCTATCAATCATTATTGATACTTATTTCAGCATCAATACTATAAATAAAAAATAAGGAGTTAATTGGTCTATTAATTCCAATTTAATCAATAAAAATAAGTAAGGCATGCGAATTATGTAACTGTATCGCATCGAAAGCGATTATCAAAATCATAAGAAACGTCTTGATAGCATTAAAAAACTAGACAGCAAAGAGAAAATTGCCAGAATTACCAGTCACCAATTTTATGTCGCCAGTGAACATAAAAAAATTAGAATTAATGCTGAAATGTTTCATTAAAAGGAGGAGGTTAGCCGTCGAGAACATACTCTTTCTCTCATGCACAAAACAATTAGTGACCACTCCAGAAGAATTAAGCAACATTATGAGCTTGCGCCTCTTAATATCGACGTCGTGCCAGGTCATAAAAATTTAAGAAAACCCATCTAACTGGATCAACTAGAGAGCGAAAATGCAAAAATGAATGCAAAAATTATGAATACAAAGAGTGTATATAAATCATTTCGGAGAAGTCCAGACGTCTCAGACAATAATATTAAACCTGATCGATAAAAGAGTCGTATGAATGAAAAATAGAAGTTGATGGCTCTTCTCAAAACCCAGTTTAAGTTGTAGCCTACTGTTGTGTTCCCAAAATGCAAAACAAAGCCGATTCAAACAGACAGTGAAGATTTAAATGGAAAGAAGTAAAGGAATGAATCGAGTTTACGATCTTTATAGATGCCAATTTAGTGATAAAACCAATACTCAATTTTACTCTTTATATGAATAGCAATTAATGAGTAATTATCAATATAATTTGATTTATTAAATATTAATAAAACTCCTTATTGTTGATAAATTATTATTTGGTAATTGATCCCTTTCTATGATAGAATGGGAGAAATATATGTTTAATGTGTCTTTTTTAATAATTCAAATGTTGTAATCACTTTAACTTACCATTAACTATACGTTATTTGTAGCCATAATTTAGCATCTTTCGCTATTTATGATTTGTGATTAAATTTGTTGAATGAAAATTAAATATACGCTCTTAATCCAAATTAATGTCGTTACAATCTACAAAATAGTAAGTTATCTTAAAGATAATCTGAAATATAAAGAAATAGTATGCCTTTAACTAAAGTGTACTCCTTTCTAATTAAGGAAATAGATGAATGAACTTAATACAAAAAAATAGTTTATATTTTTCCAAAAAATGGAAAAATCAAGGTCTCTGAACTGTTTGGTAAATGGAAGGGCGTATCCTTTCCTTTGATAACTTATTTTTCGATAGAATCTTTTTCCCACTGATTGATTTACTCTTGTTAGTGCTTTTACTCCTCCAATTTCCTCCACTTTTAGTGTTAGATTATGATTTATTTATATTCACTTTTAATTTTGATTTAGTAACTATATTTTTTTACTGCCTCGTATGATCGACCTTTTCTTCAGGAATATCTCGTAATAGTTTCTTCAAAGCTGGGGATTTAACTTTATTCATTTTAATTGATTGAGTAATATTATTATCAGCCTTATTTTTAATCTTCGGAGAAGCGATGTTCAATCTCTCTCCTCTTCCTTCCCCTCCCAAATTTTTGATGGTCTTGCTATATTTTTTTGTTTTATTACATTCTTGGAAACAATTCATGATTTTGTTCTCTTTACTTTTGCTTTTGCTTTTAAGACTCCGATCACTTTGTGAGTGAATAGTATTGATGAATCTAGAAGTTGTTTTACTACTATTTTTTGAAAAAAATGGTTACTTTTTAGATTCCACGAATGGAGTCTTAGATTTACTGGTTTTTTGCTATTAATTTTACCTTTTAGTATAAAAATTATTTAAATTAACCAATTTAATTTTCTTTTTAATTGATTTCTATTTTTTATTGTCTGAAAATTTTTTATTTTTTTATGCAGAACGATTTTAATTTTAAATTATTTTATGAGTATTATTAAGATTGTTAGGAGCTTTTACACCATTTGAGTTAGTATGGAATTTATCAATTTTCTATTTCTAATATTCAGTCTTAAGATCAGAGTATTATCCTGATCGATTGAAAGGAATTGAATTTTTTAAGACAATAGAATCACTGGAAGGCAATTCAGAAATAAAATTGTTTCTAAAATCATCCCTATAATTATGATTTGAACTGAAAAGATAATTTAACAGATTATTTTCTTTATTTTCCTCGCAATATTATATTGGATTTTTAAAATTGGTTTCTTCCGACATTAAATGACTATACTTTTTCTTTAAACTGTCCATTTTTAAGTCAACAATAGTTTATTATTGAGAGGGTGGAACCAATGTTTCATGATAATAACTTTGCTTAAAAAGATCAAGTAAATATTACATGAAGAATGTGGAAAATGGGATGAATTTATAACCAATAATAAGACTCATCATATGAAACAATTCTCCCTCTATTTTTTATTGTTATTTATTCACCTTTTTGTGATTATTCGAGATACTCAAGTATATGCAATTTGAAAATTAATGGTCCATATTTATGATTTATTGCAATTCAGCAGAAATAGCAAAGTAAGTAGCCGAAAAAAATAAAACAGTGCGAAGATAGAATGAGTTGGAGGAGCACATTTAAATGTTAAAGTTATTGATGGAGCTATCTGCTAGATTACAATTATTTTACGGAATTTATTTTGGTTCTATAATAAAAAATGTAGTTAAATTAATTTCTTTTATGTTTTTTTAGGTTTATTAAGTAACCTATGGCATTCTTTTATTGATTAGTTATGTCATAAGAGTCTGAAGTTAAGCTGCGTATTTTTTATGTTCATCCCAATAGAAGCATTATGGAAGCTAACTGAGTTATTTGATCAGATATGTTCCCATTGTAGTACAAAAATTCGGGATTAGTGACTGGTATTGATAGCACAACTTCATGAATTATTTCATTGTTAACAAAGCTTTTTTTGCATTTTTTAAGGATTCCTAATGTTATTGATTTTGTGAATTTAATCCTGAAAATTGTAATAAGTAAACTGCTAATTATAATTTTTTCATGAGAATAGATTTAATGTTCAGATACTCTCTTTCAAGAAAATTGTTAGCACTAGCATATTCTAATGAAATTTTAGTAATGGCTTCTAATTGATGAAGAAGTTGAGAATTTTCTGCACTATCAAGGAACATATTAAGGTTATAGATAATAGCTTCAACGTAGTCTGCAGCTTTATTAGTCATCGATTTGCGCTGATAAGCGCAGGCTTAGTTGTTTAGCACGGTCAGGATGAGTGCGCGGTCGATAGTTCGACCGCAGCTGGCCACGTACTATAGTGTTCGTTAACACTCTTCCAAATAAAGTAGAGCGTGATCGTACTTCTAAGCGTTGATGGACTCAACTCCTTTGTGATTTAGTTCGTTAATTCGACGATACAATTTTTCTAGATGGAAGAATATTTACAATCTTGATGCGCTAAAGTAATTAATTGTTGGCTGCTCATCAGTATCTTACTTTTGACAAATTCCATATTTGACAACAATTGGCTTTATTTTTATGCTGCATCTTTACCTGTATTATAATCTTCCATTGATATCGACACTCAATATAATACGAATAAACTATACTCAAAAATTGTTCAGCGTGAATACACATCTTTATTTCAAAGATAACTATCAGAGGTTTTAGTTATTTTTCGATGATATTGAATTATTAGTTGATTTAGCTTACATTATTTATCAATTCAATTATAGGATCAATAATATTTATTTTGTAAACTTGTTTAGAGAAAGTAACTGACATCATCTTGGAAAAATAATAATAATAATTTGTTTTAATTTATTGATAATTATGGCAATTTATATAAAAATACACTTCATATTATCGTTTTATATTGTTAGATTTAAAAATCAAATTAGCCTAATTGCTATAATAACCAAGTGTCATGGCAGTATGTTCATAGTCTCTCGTTAAAATCATATCAAATATTCTCCACTCAGCTAATACCGACAACCAAAAGGAAGCAGAGAATACTTTACTTCTTTTTAGAACTGAAAGGCCTGATGAACTTATCAATGCATACATAAATATCTTAGCAGGTAATTTTCTTAAAACAAGCTGCTTCACAAGTAGCCTTCTATTAATCATATTTATTATTTAGACTCAAATTATAGAAAATACAGCAACTTTATTGCTATTCAACTTAGGCTATGCCTATCAGACTATTCTCCGATTACATATACTAATCTTTGGAAAAGACTAACAATTTAGACTCAAAATGATGTAAAAAATAAACTCTTTGATATCGTTTGTCAGGAGATCAATCTGACAACTAAAAATTATATTGCTGATGCAATTGGATAAATTGCCGGAACTCTCATCAACAGTCAATAAGGTTGGCCTAATTTTACCACTTATTTATGGAATTTGTTTAAAGAAAGCACAATTGATACCATCATTGTTGGTTTTTCAATTCTTGAAAGGGTTTTATTTTTGGCTTCCAATTATTTTAATGACTGTTAAGAAGTGCTAAATTAACTACTATATAATGGCCTTTTTCATGAAAATAGTCAAGTGAAATTATCGACCCTTAAATGTTTCAAATCTTATCTTGAAGTCATGAAACCAAACAAAAGAAAGAATTACAAAAACCTTATTTAAATCGCATTTCAATCTGCTTATTATTTAATAGAACATAATTCTACATAATCAGGGCTCAAGATTTTAGGTGAAATGCTAGAATCTTCACCTATATTCTTCAAAGATCATATCATCAAATTGACTGAGCTTTGTCTCTTGATTTTTCGATTACAAGATATCAAAAAAGGAGTTCGAAAAATGACTGTTTAAATTTTAGTAGATTTTTCTGAAAAATTACCATCTCTGTTTAGAAGGCAAGAACACTTACTGCAATCCATAATAGAAATTATCTTCTTCCACATGGTGTAAATAAGTGAATAAATTACTGAAAATTGGATGAAACCTCATGAAGGATATAACTAATAATTATAAGGATAATAAGATTTCTAAACCACTAGATTTGGCATGAATGCTATTGACAGATTAATTTACTCAATTGGAGATGAGGAAATGCTACCAATCATCTTTTTATTTATCTAGCAGTTGTTTATGAATCAAAATTGGAAGTATCATTACAGTGCAGCCATGGTTCTATCTCAAATTGGTGAGTACATTGAAGAACCATAAAATATTTCCGCAGTCATAAGTATCGTTATAAATTTTCTATAAAATTAAAATCCTATGATTAGATATTCTGCTTGCCATGCAATTGGTCAATTTTCTGATGACATGTATCCAAAATTTCAGAGAAAATATGGAGCATAAATATTTCCAAAACTAATAATAATTCTACAACAAGATTCCATTCCGAAAGTTGTTGCCCATGCAGCTTATGCCTTAACTAATTTTTTATAGGGTATGAAATATGAACAAATTTTAAATTAGCTGGATATTTTAATAAAATTATTACTTGAAAAAGCTACCTATGGAATTTCTTTGGAAAAGGAAGGTGCATTAAGCGCTCTTTCATCATTGCTTGAAATATGCCAAGAGAAATACTAGCCATATCTCAATCTAACTCAGTAAATATTATTTAATTATTTTTAAAGCGATAAATATGTTGGTAAATAGTATCATTTACTTAAAGGACAAGCTATTTAAACCCTAACCATTTTAGTCAATTCCATAACAACTGAGATTTTTCGTCCTTATTCTCATAAGCTCATAGAGTTAATGATATCCCTCCAATAAACATAATTACAAAAGAAATTATAAAAGAATGACTCTCAAAGAATTAATGTTCTGAAAGGCTGGCAAAGAATATGTGATGCATATGGCAGGTAACTTGAGACATACCTCGATCGTATTATTCCAAGTTTGCTGTCACTGGTTGAAAAGGTTATTTTTTCTCATATTGAGATGGAAACATAAAAAGATTAAAATTTAGGTTTAATGAATATAAATACTGAATAAACTTAATAGGCCAGATCTGCCATATAACTGTTGAACGTTTTCCTTTCAACCTTGGAGAATCTCTACTATCCTTATATTGAAAGAACTGTTATTTTATTGACCACGATAATTAAAGATAAATTCAATTATGATATAAAAAAAGAAGCTTGTCAATGTGTACCCCTTCTTATTATTTTAATAAACTAATCAAGTTTAGAGCTGGCAATTAACCTCGCAAAATTATTTCTTTCTGTTTTAATGTCCTCCATTGAAAAAGAATCAAATACTTCTCTTCAAATTATCGAGCTCACAACCCTTAAAAATATTCTCTAAAATATGAAAATACCTTTTTTATCACATGAATAGTTATTCAGTTTATCCAAAAATATTCTAGATCTACTCAAATCTTGTAATGACAGAAAGCAATAGATGAAAAGTGATATGGAGGACCTATAAGAAGAATAAATATCAGATATTAACTAAAAAATAAAGTAGGAGGAAAAAGTACAGATTGGAATTTCTGATGTCATTGAAATTCTGTTTAAATTCCATAAATAAGGATCGCTCAATCTTGCCTAGTATATTATTAACAATGTGCTGCCGTGTATTTTTAACGAGAAATAATCAGATAACATGATTAAATTTGGAATATATTTAATGGATGATATGATAGAGTTTCTTGGATTTGACTTATTATCAAATCAATGGAATTCTTTCTCTGGTGTACTTTTGCAGTACACAAATCATACAAATTGTTCTCTTAGACAGGCTTCCTGCTATGGGCTCGGCATTTTTGCTGAAAATACACCAAGCCATATTCTCAAAGCATAAATCATATATGAATGGCTTTTTTCTTTGATTAACTCTATTAAAATTTCTAATAACAAATCAGACCAGTACAAGGTTTACCGAACGTGTCGTGATAATGCAATTGCCTCGATAGGTAAAATAATTAAAGCTCATTTCAATATTTTCGAATATCATCCGTATGTTGCAATTTGGGCTTAATTTCTGCCTCTACGTTTTGACTTGCAATAAAGTTTAATTCAAAGCTCATTGTTTGTACTTATTTTCTTATTGAGGTGGATATCCTACAAAAATAACCAAATCTCGTCATAGGAAAGGATAAAATGACTACTTTTAAGAGAATTTTAACAATTTATAGCGATATTGTTGGAAACAAAAAATACTACAACAAAGAACTGGAAATCAAAATAAAACAGCATATCTAAAGTCTAAGGCAAGATATATTCTTCATTTCCAATTTTTCTACCATCTATAGTGCCCTTAGCAGTAAACAAAGTTAAAATTTGTCAAATTTTATGAAATGATAAAGATATTATCCTATTCAGTTAGCATCATTTTTATAAAAGATTGCTTGATTACAAACGATATGAAATTAGTGTTATACAACAATCAGCAGCACCCTTTCTTGTTTGAACCTTCAGGATTATCAGGGTGGCTCGGTCTTTTCCCTATAGTTATCTTAGGAGTTGATTCAGGTTGCTTGTTTCGATTTTTAGTCATCAATTTTTATCCCAAAATTTTGAAAGCATCAACGACTTGATTACCAGTTTTAGCACTGACTTATCGGCAAAGAGCAATGTTATGAGTTTTCATAAAGTTTTTTAAATCTGATTCAGAAACGGCATCATTAGGAACGTCTGATTTATTAGCTAAAATCATAATTTCACAATCAGGCTCACGATATTTATTGACTTCTTCAATCCAAAAAGTCGCCATTTATGTAAAACTAAGTTTATCATCAATTGCATAAACAAGAACTACTGCATTTGCGCCTCGATAGTATGCTGAAACGATTGATCTAAAGGCCTCAGATCCAGCTGTATCCCAAATCTGCATTTTTACTTTCTTTCCCTTAATCTCGAGGGTTTTGAATTTAAAGTCCACCCCAATGGTTGAAAGCAAATTTTCTGAGTATACATTATCAACAAATCTCAATAGAAGTGAACTTTTTCCAACACCTGAACTGCCAGCAATAATCACTTTGAATCCTTCATCGTAGTCTTTCAGCATATGTATTATCGAAAATATTATATCAGAAAAAAAATCACACAGATCATAAGAGACCATTCAATTTAGATCCATTTAAAAATTTTATTTATCGGAATGAAAACTTTTAAAGGAAGTTATTTTGGTAGCATACGCATTCTTTCTTCTTTTATTATATTCATTAATGTCAGTTTATAAGGCCCAAAAAGCCTTTTATCGCTTATTTTATACATCGCCATTGTAAAGATATACAATTGAACCAACAGAGCATGCGCAATGACAAGCTAAAGGTCTAAATAAAAACAGCAATACCCTAAAGAGTCCTATATTCTTGGTTGTGTTACTACTCTAATCCAGCTTAATCTGATTAAATCGAATAACCAAATATCTGTTAGCCTATTTCCGTATTGTTCTATACCTCCAGCGAGCACTGCAATGGCTCTGCTTTTAATAATAGTAAAAGTATGATCTTTACGGGGGCAGGGTCTTTCCTCGTTGACAGTGATAACTTCCCATCTCTTAAATTTAATATCTAAATTCTGATTAATTTTTCCTGCAACGTTGATAAATAGTAGATCATTATTCACCATTCCATTCTCGTCTTATCCACCAAAGCTAAAAACTCCGTCCATCCTTATTTTGTTTCTAACCACTGGCTCTAATTAGTATGTATGGATTAGTTTATGATGCGATATCTTCTCAAATTTATCACCATAATTATGGACAGTGAAAACCAATGGATTTTGAACATTTCCTCCCCCAAAACTGATGAAGATTAAATCCTAATTAAATTTTTATCGTTCAGTAATACCTCCACTTATCATGAGAGTGCTCCCAAACAAAGTTGTAGCATGATTCTTCAAACTCACTCCTATTCTTGCTCTCAACCATTCCTCTTTCTCTAAATTAAACATCAACATTTAAGAGTTATACTTTTTTGATTTTTCACCGTCTAAATTTACTCCGCCTAGAATAATCAAGTGATTCTTGAAAACATCAACAGTGTGAAAGCATGGAGCAATTTTTGGAGATTCGCCCCGACTTTTAATTTGTACCCATTTTCTTCCTTCAAAATCGTATTTATGCAAATGAGAAAATCCTTAAAAATGTCGTTGATGATATCCTCCCACAAGATAAACATTATCTTATAAGCTGACCATGGTAGCATTGTACCTAATGGTTGGAAATAGAGAATCGAAGCACCGATTAAGTAGTGGACTGAGCTTCAAGTTGGCTTCTAGAACACTGCTTTCATCTCTTTCCATGGTCTGCACTTAAATAATTTTTTCGCAATTTTCCTCTACTTTCTTTTGCTTTGCCATTTTTTTCTTTAGAAGAATATTTTTGCTGACATTAACTTCACATTGAAAATAATCGCTGAATGAGTTATTTAATCGAGTGTGGTTTCTATATATGGTAGATTCGAGTTCTTATTTGTTATATTTCATTTTGACCATTATGGATGGCAATCCTTTTGCTTTTTGATATTTGGTCGAAAATTAAGCAAAAGGCCTTCTCTTGTTCACTGACACTGTTTATCGAAGCATCTTGCCAATTGAGTAGTGATAATTATCAGTACTGTGCCGATCTAGCTTACTAATTTTGCTTGAATTATTTTATATGTCATCCTTCATTAGATTATTTCTAAAATTCTTAAAAATGAATAAAGGCAAAATTTCCATTTTTATAGAAATCTTTATAAATTTAAATATTGATAAACTAGCGATATCGAGAGATTCAAGTTTATTGATTTCCTTAGAAGACTTTGCTTGTTGGGGTTCATTTACAAAAAAAATTAGATCATAATTGAAATAAAATACGCTTAATAAAGAGAGACGCTTTTTTACATTTAATAATGATAATCCTCAATCAAGTGTGTTATAATAAGCTTTATTCCCCCACAATCCTTTTGTCTGAATAGATACTGCCCATTCTCCTTTATTTGCAATAGATTTCTTTGTTCCAAGCTTTCCAACAGTAGATGCTGTGTGTTATTTGGTTGGATGATAATAGGCACTCAGGACCTGACCTCCAGAAGATCTCAAAACTCCATCTACAGAAGTCACCCATGTGGAACCTGGAAGAGGAGATGAGTAAGAAGTTGAAGGTGCACTTAAAATACTTTTTATGACTTCAACTCCTAGGTTAGTGATTTAATTGATAATACTTATTAATACTTGTTGTGACATATAAATATCTAACTTTTATTGATAAAGAAGATAACTTTTTCAAAGACAATATTAAAAATACATTTTGATGTGTCCTTTGTTTTTTATTGAAACCAACAATTCCTTGACAATATTAATAGAGATTACTAAAATATTTTTTTGTTAAAATTCGATTTTGGTTTATATATCATTTACTGTAATTGTTTCCATATTAAGTAACATTTAGTTATAAATATTTATTAAAGTCATCAATGCTAAGACGAAGTAAAATATCACCCATGCCCATTTAAAGCTAATTTCAAAAATACTCTCATCAATAATCTCTAAATTTGATGAAACCGCAAATATTTAGTTCGGCCTCCGCATTACATCGAATCCAGAGAAAGCCCAGACAAGACTCAGGAATGAAGCCTAGCCCCCTAAATTAAAAATATAAAAGTAAGCAATTTCTCTGCAAGTAAAAACTAAATAACAATAATCTCCAAGGAGACAAGAATACTTTAGACTGCTATAACATTAAAAGTGAATATTACGATATTAATAAAGAAGTACCTAAAATATTAACCAATGAAAAAAGCATACTTCATCGAGATGATCTTTTACCGAGATATACACCACCACATCAACAACTTTCCTCAGTTAGAAGTACTCCCGAATTGGATATTTCCCCATTTAATTAATAAAATGATCTGAAAGACAAGAAAGAACAGGAATCTACCAGCACAGAATTCAGTAAACTCTCAGATTTTCCGAGTCAATAATTTAAGAGTCGTTTAAAATAAGTCAAATTCGAAAGAGTTATTTAAACTTTCAGTAAGCCCTTTGCAAAAAAACGCGATCAAACACGAAGTCCATCGATCTTGAAAAATGGCAGTAGGAGTATTCTGAGTAGTCTTCCCTCAATTGAGGTACTTATTATTTAATTTAGCGCTCATGTTCAGCTGCATCAGGAAAAGATATTAAAAGCAATGCTAAAAATGGAGGAGTGAATAGTGCAAACAAAATCATAAAGCAAAAATATAAAATTATTTTACATAAACTATAGTCAGCATCTCAAATGAGTGGCAATACGGTAGGCAATAGTTATTCTGGAGCAGTTTATAGTACATCGACAAAAAATATTAGTAGTACTACTCTTAAGTTCAAAGATGAAATATTCCCACCTGTTTATTCCTCTTTGTTTACTGTTAAAAGAAATCGGGCCAAGATAGGAGAATAAATAAGTTGGAAAAGATTAGGAGAGATTTTTGAAGATCGATAAATAGTTGTTGCATCTCAAACTAAGACTCTTGAAATAACAAAAGGTGAAAAGAGTTATTGCGCAGATTATTTTCCTAATGCATTAAATTGTCTGTCTAGGTGTGATAAAACAATACACAAGATATTTGAAGAACAATCAGTAAATCCTTATGGCATCTATCTTCTGAACATATATCAATAAAGTGGTTGGAAATACATAATAATTGATGATTATATTCCAGTGATCAAAGATAATCAAGGAAAATATATTCCTGCATTCATTCAAGTCGAGATGGGTGAAAAAGGGGTCATCGATATTTGGCCGTTTCTACTTTAAAAAGCATATGCCAATTATTATGCAAGTTATGAAGCTTTGCAGCATGGAAATCTGCTTGACTTTGTTTAAGAACTCACTGGAACTCCAAGTCAAAAGATAGAATTCGGAAAATAAAATACATCTTGTGATGATTAATTTTAAAAAGATTTCATCCAATTAAAAAAATAGATTACCACGGAAGAATTGATTATCATTGGTGAGCTGCTTGGATAAAAGGGGTATATTTCATTGACTTACTCCATTTCCACAGAGCTTTTATCGTATAATGATCCATTTTGTGATTTAAGAGATAGATAAATTACAATCTCTCAACTGAATTGTCTTTGCACAGCACTACATATAATTGCACCTCTCAAGTACAGTTCCTACACTTCAGCAGTTATCCGTAAATAATAATCAAATTCTTATAAATAAATCAATAAAGGTCTGTTCTCAAATGTCTTCCCAATTGTCCGTAATTTCATTGTGTAGTAGTCTGGAAATTTTAGTATCGTTCTAAGACAAAGGTAACATCGAATTTTTCATTTTAAATAAGATTTAGGGTAATACATATGGTGTCGTATGATTTTGCTTCAAAAATAGATAGGAGATAACGGTTATAGATGGATTGATGGAGAGTACTCGCAAAAAAAATCTGTTTCTTTTAGTCAGTGGCTATAAACTGGATAATATTGGCTGCTTATAGAAGCGGAGTGGAAAAATAACTCTCCTAATGAGCTTACACTGCTGAACTATGGAAACGCTCCATGTTATTTTAATAAACCTGTCTATAAATAAGAGGAAAAAATGTTATAATCTGGCTGCATGGATTTAGCACAGCGTTTTGGTCAATTAAATCAAATCAGCAAATTTATCTGCTCGTATCATTACACAACATAAAAAGTAGGCCTAATTATTTAGAACATCATCAATGAGCGAGTCAGAGGAGATATAACAGTAATGAGATCAATTCAAGGATTGTAGTGTAAAGGACTCATCCTACCAGCAAACGCAGAGTTTTACTAACCAGTTATGCACAATGGTCAAAAGATGCTAAGACTACATGAATAAGTATTGATAGATATTCCAAAAGCATCCAGCTACACAGTTGTCCTTAAGATGAGAGGAGGAATCGATAAACTATTTTTTAAATCGTTTAATTTTGGTTGCTGATCTAATATGTATTGTTTTTAATCAATCATCATTTATTATCCTATAAATATTTAATAGCATTTTCATACAATCATATGGTCATGCCTATTCTTACTCATTGTGATGCCAGTTAGAAAAATCAAGCTCGCCCTCAGGGTTAATTGGCTGCAATTTGCTGCTTTTTAAACTTTTAAGCCGATTTGATAAATCACCTGAATTGGCTTCCTGTGACAACTAAGCCAAAGCCTCTAGTCCACAATCTCTCAAAATCTGTTGCTGCTCTTACTAATTATTCAAAAAGATTGCAGAGTTAAAGGCCAGTATTTTATTATTGAGTTTGTTCGCCAATTTCATCAACTTCTCGAGCTTAGGCTTGTTGTGCTGCAGAGAGTATAAAAAGTTGAGTCTATCATATTGTTTTTGTTTTTGACTCGCGAGTTCATAGGCTTCATAAACCCCCTGCTTCAAAGCTTACTCACCTAGCATTTTCCAATATTCTAAGGTATTAATTTGTGAGCAGATTTAAAATGCAAGTTGAAAGTTACTGGCTTGAACAGCTAAAGCAAATTTTTCCTCAGGAGTATCAGCCAAGTCAACTGCTGCAGACGCATACCCCTTGCTAACTAGATAGCTCACCAAACTTTTCTTTTGCTTTCCTAATTTATTTTTAACCATATCATCAACTTTAACCCATTCCTTGTTAAGTACTGCAAGCTTGAAATCAACATCCTAGTATTCTGGATACTACACTTCAAATACTTTTTTTGTGACATTAAACGCAAGAAATTTACGATCGGTCAATTTACGTACCAAGTGAAGTGGCTGCTCTAAAGTTTTTAGCACTCCAGTTTCGCCATTGATCAAAGCATATTTCCAATGATTTTTAGTTGTATAGAACAGAAGATTATCTTTCTACCAGTAAGCTGACTGAATAGAGAAAGTTTAATGAATAGTAGCTAGGGTTTATAATTCTAAAGTGGTGATCAGTAGCACATTTTTTCCGCAGAGGGCTATCTTGTCCTTGCCAAGGACCACTTGTCTGATATCTGAGCCTAATTCAATATTTGCTTGCCCCACAACTTTACCACCCTTTAGATCGTATTTCAAAACTGCTTCTTTAGTTGATATTATGAGCTAGCTTTCATGATTGCTACTGAAAAGGCGCAGGATCTCTAATTTATCAGACAGTCTCAAAATTTTATTTTTTTCCTCAACCCCTTCGAATCTTTGCAGATGAATTTCCTTGGGAGATGCTAAATTTGCCACGTGAGTCTTCGAGATAAAACAGCTGTCAAGAGCTTCATACTGTTTTCTAACATTTGGAAAATTAAGATAGCTCTCTTTCTTCTTGACCATAAATACTTTTTCTTCATTCTCATTAACCTGCACCATGAAAGTGCTTGAATCAAACTGATTGACAATAATTCTGTTAATAAAAGTTAGTGCATTCTTATCTTTAGGGGTATATTGATAAAGTTCTTCTTTTTGAACATTCTTTTCAATATCATACATCAGAGTTTTCATTCCTTTAGCAAATACTACAATTCCACTTCCTATCAAACCGTGAGGCACAATTTACTTATTCAACTCAAAAATTTCAAGACCAGAATCATGACCTGCGGCTAATAGGTTTCCATTTTTTGTCAATCGCAGCATCCAATATCGATCACTTTCACGCTTCTGAGTTTAGAGAATTGCTTTGGTGTCGTAATTCCAAATTCTTAAAGTTCTGTCTTCGGAGTTACTGATGAGAGATGACGATTTTTAGTCGAAGACCACTGATGATACGTTATTTTTATGTCCAGGAAGAGTGGAATGTTCCCAAGCCACTTAATTTGTGTATTTCCAAAGTTTAATTTTACGGTCATCAGAGCATGAGGCGATTAGATTCTGTGAGGGATGGAAGCAAACCCAGTTACATCCACGCTCATGTCCATCAAGCACTTTGATGCATTCAATCTCAACTCCAATAAACGAACTTGGATTCTTTGTTTAAGTAAGTTTCTTTCGAAGCACTGAGAAGTCCCATATCCTTACCGTAGAATCGAGAGAGCAGGAAACAATGAAATTCTTTTCATAATGAAACTGTGCACACATGACGTAATGACTATGCCCAGTAATAATGTTTACACATGCGCGACTTTGATAATTCCAAATTCGCATTGTTTGATCATCACAGGCAGATAGTACCCAAGGCAGTTCGTGATGAAAAAATGTTGATCTTATATAATCTATGTGGCCCTTCATAGAAAACATGCATCGCTTTTGCTTGTAATCCCATACTTTAACCAATCCATCGTCACCACCAGATACGAATAAGGGTAGTTGAGGATGGAAGTCGACTCCTCGAACTGGACCATCGTGACCCTATATAAAATATGGTATACTTCGAAAGTGCTGACGCAGATCTTCATGTTGTAGTCCCAGATCTGAATGAGTCCGGAGTGAAGAGAGGAGATGATCCAGGGCTTGGAAGGATGAAAGGATATTCCCTTAACCCTTGCGCTCTTGACTTACAATTTCAATTTCATTTGATTGATTATAGCATGACACCTGGATCGTAGAAATGATATCTAGACAACTTTAAATCAAGCTTTAATAAAGGATATCTTAACCTATAAAATAATGTTCGTGCATTTAAAGTGAGTAGCATATCCATAAGCAACAAAATATAGAGATGATTAGAAAAGAAGAAAAAGTAAAGTACCTCAAAGAAAAAACAGCTAGAAGAATGCTTATTTATTTTATGATTTTTATTTTCAATTTTTTTGATTGAATTTCCAAAGCAAAACTTACTATTTTTAAAGTTTAGAACATCAGATCTATTGAATGAATATACTCTTAACAATAAATTCGGATAATGATATTTCAAGAGTAGGAGATGTAGACAACGCACTTTGTTTGCTATCATCAACAGGATCAGGGATTATCATTTCTAAAGAATAGTTTCCATTAATGAAAGAATGTTATTTAACAATAAATAAATAAATAATTTATGACTAATCATTCTCATGATGTCATCAGATAACTTTTTTTGATGATTAGATAGAAGATCATTATCTTTAATTAATTTTGAATGTTTAACAGTCTATTATTTAAAGTAAAAAATAAAGTTGACGTCTTTCTGGTAGATCTCCTCTTATACTCAATCTCAACCACTTTGAGTGAGCCTATCATTTTTTAATGATTGCTTGTGCAAAATCATGGATTTTTAAAAATAATATCGATTTTCTTAAAAATGTGAATTAAAAGCTCCTCTTTTTCTTTATTATATAAACTATATATGAGATGATCAATCCTCCACTGATTATATAAACCATTTATTTCTCCAAAGACTACTATATTCATCTCCTTTTGGCTGGATACACATTTTGTTGATATAGGTTTTCCATTAAAGTTCGATACTTTTTTTAATTTTGCTGAAAAAGATGAAAATATGGATCCGCTGTCGTTAAATGATGAGTCCACGATAAAATTGAAATTTCAAGCCTATAAAACTTCATTGTAGTTCAATTTAGCCCTTTATCCGATGAATTACTCAACGCTGAATTTGAAATTATATTTCTAGTAAACAGGCTTAACCGTTATTAAATTACTATTTTATGGCATATCCACTCAGGACAATTCTTAAGCAACCTAATTATAACAGTGATTCCTAGAAATATATCTATTGTCTGCATTTTTTGATTGGAATTCAAAATTTATGAGTTGTAATAATAATGATCAGCAGAAGTTCAATTGTTCTACCCTCCATGAGGTCTCTCAAAGAAGAGCCCATCAAAAAGGATACTAATGAGTCAGCCAAAAGAATAACCAATGTTGGCTTAGATTAGGAAGAGTCTATCAAAGAGAGTAACTTCTAAGAGGAACTTAAAACCAAACTGCTCAGGTTACGTCAATTCATCAACGATCTTGGCTAACTACGCGATGCCCCCATTAACTTGGAATTGCTAGATCAGTTAGAGATAGATTAGGATGTATACAGAAAAGTAGGATATTAGACTGTAATTCAAGAGGCTTAAAAAAGAATTGAGAAGTACCCATATTTTTAAAGGTAGAATGACAAAAACTAGAAAATTGAAGAGAAATTGGAGCGTCTGTGATCTGAAAATTTTAATATGGTTGATCTGCAAACATTGCGAAAAAGATGCCGCCAATGTGAGCAACATTCACAACTAATATGAGAGTTGGGAGCTGATTTCGTCTCTTATCCCAGGTACAACAGCCTAGTCCTGCCTCTTTAAATGGCTGAGCCTCAAGCGTCATAAAATCACATTGTATGGGTGGTCATAAAAGGAAGAGGAAATCTTAATTTAACTCTAAAAGTAATCCAATTTATAAATAGAAAACATGCTTAATCCCGAAATAAATGGAAATATATTTCTGAATAGCTTTATTCTCAAAATCCTAATGCTGATAAAATTTACAGACATCCGAAGCAATGCCGCTAGCATTACTCAAGCTTCTTAGATCCATAGATTAAAAAGGGGCCTTGGACGAAAGATTAAGATTTAGCTTTGCTGCATCATATAATTGAAAATAAGGGATAAAAAAAATGGTGTAAATTGGTTAGGATTCTATAGGGAAGAACTTAAAATGCAATAAAAAATAGATTCCAACTGATTTTTACCAAGCTAAAAAAAAGAAAGGAAAATAAAAATAAGAATGAACTCTAATTGGTCAAGGAATATTTCCGTGATAATGGAGGAGAAAATCCAATTTTAAAAAAGAAATAAGATTCTGCAGGAAAAAGCGATAGTATAATGGATTAGATTCGAGAATAAACTCCGAACTAATAATTTACCACTATAAAGCATACAACTAATTTGCCTCAAATTCCAAGCATAAACTTCCCATCCTCTCGATCTTTAGGGTCAGCTTTTGTGCCTTATAATCCTCCAGATTCTCTGCATAAATTTCAAAGCGATTTTGAGTTTCGAATCAATAAGTCTTTCGTTAGTTTAGATATTTTTCCCTATTAGTAGTAAAAATGAATGATTATCTTGATATTGTATTTACATGTTTTGCTATATATCTTTTATAATATACAACTGATTTATTCATATTTATCACACTCGATAAAATAATAGTCCAAGTAGATAAATAGAATGAAATTATTTGCCTCATATACTCTTGTAATCGAATAAAGTGGTTGATTTATAATATCATTAATAAGATTCTATATCTGCTTAAATTACCCTACTGATGAAACAAACTTATTATTTTTCTTTTTAAATATTTAGAATGCTGATGTTTTATGTTATAATCACTCAACAACTTGATTAGATCTTATTCAATAAGCTGATATCTACAAATAAATGCATTCAAAAAATAGCCGTTTTCTTGTGGCCATAAATTATAATATCCACTGATTATCAATATAATATTCACTGAAAAATAACGATAATATTAACGAAAATAAATGTGGCAACCTCAAAACCAACTTTAAAATGAAAATTACAACTCAGCCAACCTAAAAGTGAAAAGTAAATTAAAAGAGAAATCCGTAAAATCGGAAAATCTTCATTGTTTTAATCATGCATAAAGAGTGGCCACTTATACTCTAACTTCTCTTTAAACAAATGAAAAAGTGTTCTATTGTTAAAAATGTGCTATTATATACGCCAGCAAGGGGTTCCCTATCACTAAATTGGAAGGAACTGCCAATACTGCTCAACGGAATGTTTGCCCCATCGACTAATCCATGCCTAAACGCCAATAGGAGATAGAACAATTTTTAAGATTACTTTGCTGTCAAATAAAATAAATGAACAAAAAAGGGAGCTAAGCTTAATACTCCCTGCGAATTTCATCGGATCATTTCAACAATTTAATTGAATAAACGTCTAGATATTTTCAGGAAATACAAGATATAATCTAGATTCAAAAATTTGTCAGTCTAAACTCCATTCTCAATCAGAGAGCAGCCCTCGAGAATTAGCTCAGGATGATGCGAACTTCTCTTCAAAGTTAAATTTAGCTGTTGACGGACTTCTGGAAAGATATATAAAATAACATGGAGGCTGTTGAATCTGTTGAGGAAAATATATATGAGTCTATTATGCAGAATTACAAAAACAAACTCAATCTGTCTTATTAATTTAACCAGTTCAAAATAGACATACTTATGATACCTCGACCAGCCATTGCCCTCCCAGATATTCCCAAGAGTCTATACTCATTGGCAGAAAAGATTACCCTTAAGGCTGATAATCATTCTTTTGAAGAAATAGATCTTGCTTGTGTCCAGTCGACTGCACATTCGTCCTTGAATCAAAGATCTAGTAAATTGAGACCGCGTCGTTAAAATAGCAAAAAAAGGAATCATAAAACTCTTTAAAACTAGAGCAATAATAAGAAAGCTAAAAAATCATTTACCAAAATGCCAAATACAAAAAATATATAAAACACTAATTCATAGGAGAAAGCATTTTCATTTGATGATCACCCTTAAAATTGCCTCAAAATAGCAGAAAATTCAATTCATCAAGTTATAAAAAAAGATTAGAACCCTTCTTAATTTTAATACGACCTTTAGAATTAAAGTTTCAATCTGAATCAAATTCGATAAAATAATAAATATGATAAAATTAAAAAGCACAAAGGATTTGTCAAATTCTTATAAGATATAATTCCAGAAGAAATGGTTTCAAGTCATTAATAATTTCCAGGAGACTATGTTCCCTACATCTTAAGCTAACGGCATAGCAATGATGCTGACTCGAAAGGGGAGGATACATAAAATGTATGATTTGTTGATATTCTAATCAATTTATTTTAAATATATACTTAAGATATATCAGAGATTAGTGACTAATGCTACAAGATGAGGAAAGTCAATTTACTCAATTAGTAGGCTCGAAGTACAACATCCTTTTACTAAACTCATTTCAAGCTTTTTAGGACTGAGGATGTCATGATTAATCTTTTTTATTTATTGAATTAAGACTGCCTATACTTATGACACGCAAATGTGAGGTATACATAAAGAAAGTCCCACAGTGAATGGAGCACATATATAACCACACCAGTAAGCAAAGGAACAGGGCCAGTATTAAGTAATTTTAAAGTTAAGTTGATTTATGTATAAACTGAATCGGTGCATATCCTGTTGAGAAAGGATTTCTTTAAGAAATTAAGGCGGTCTATCATCATATTTATTGGAGATGCCATTGCAAAATAATGAACCAATAGCTTTAAGAGAACCTACCTTTCGTATAGTCTGTACTGACTGATATTTTTGATCTTTCATAATATTAATAATTAATAAGTTAACCAGACTTGTAATTGTAATCATTTTGCGAATTTAACATTGGAGTTAACCTTTCTCAAAGCTGCAAAAGTTCCAGGCACTTTACCGTTTTTGGTTTGATCAAATTTTTACAAATATGTTTTCCCAATGGGATTGATATTTAAATTTTATTTGTCTTTAACTTGTTCTTTGTCCTTTTTGCAATTACTATTACTTTTTACTCTATTAATATGGACACTATTTTATTTTTACCTCAAGATCTCTTGAAACAAATGAACATTCTTTCTCTCTTCATTACGTTGATCCTTTTCTCCACTAGCTTTGCGACTGTTTATTTCGTTTAGAACTTTGCCAAAACTTTTTTATCCTTTTCTCAAATCACTAAATCTACGAGGAGCTTATTTCTTTTAGATAAAATGTTTTGCTATTAACTATTTATAGGCCTAAGTTGTTAACTTTACATTATCATTAGTTTCAAGGACAATTTATCCTTTAAAAGTAACAAGGTCTGATTCTTTAAAAAAATCTTTAAGATATGGGTGCCGTAAAGCTTGCTAGGCTGTTATTCTTCTACTTCCACTAAACTTAAGTAATTTAAAAATTAGATCAATGCAGGTTTAATCTGCTCCTGAACCAAAAACTTATTTGCTTGTTTTTTGACGAATTGGACCGCATTGCTTAATTATTGATGCTGCAATCTAAGAATTTGTCTCAGTAATCTCCTCTAAAGTAGGTCGACCAATAACTTGTAAAATCTTCTAAATTTGAGCTATGGTAGAGTTGCATCCAAAAAGTGGATTTTTTAGCACCATTTAAGCTAAAATGCATCCGACACTCCATATATCTGCTTTTTAATCATATTTTTGAGAGCCTAACAATATTTCAGGAGCTCGATACCATCTCGTAGCAACTCCGTCAGTCATCACAATTTCTTCATTTTTTCCCATATTAAGATGTCTAACCAATCCAAAATCACAAATTTTCAATTGGCATTGCTAATTAAGTAATAAATTTGAAGGCTTTAGATCTCGATGAACAAGTTTTCCCGAGTGCATATAATGCAATCCAAGGAGCAATTGATAAAGTACATATTTTTTGTGGATATCCTCAATATTTCCTGAGTAGACAATGTGATAAAGATCGGTATTCATAAACTCGAAAAGAAGATAGATATCCCTTCCTGATTGGGAAGGCATAACATCGAACAGTTTTATAATGTTTGGATGATCCATTTTTTTTAGAATAGAAATTTCTCGAAAGGTTCGCTGGGCATCTGTTCCGTGCTGAAATGCTTAAAATACTTTTTTAAGGGCCATTACTTAATTTGATTTGTCTATGGGAGAAACCTTCCATACATGTCCATATGCACCGGATCCTAATTTCTTAATGACTCTGTATTTATCTAAAATATGCTGATCAATTTTTTAGTTATCGGACATAACCGTTATTATATCAATATAGATCATCAACTTTATTAAATGATGAATTTTATCAAATGAATGAATTTTGATAAATTGAAAAGGATAAGGATTATAAAAAAGGACCTTTTTTTAAGAAATTTCGATCCTTAAATGTTAGGAAAGTGTTTTCTTAAAAGTATTAAATTGTAAGCACATTAGTATGATTGTAAGGCTTTATTTTTTTACTTTGTGGGCTATGCTCACTTTATCATCCATATGGCTCTTTTCCTCATTTTTAATCAAAAATGTCATTTCAGTCAATGAATATTTAGTTTACAATGAAGTTGACTTTATTTTATAATTGGTGCTTGGAATGGGCATAATTAACCATTAAATTGATAAGGGATTTAATAAGTAAAAACAACTCTGCTAACTTAAAAGCTAATATCCAATCTTCAATTGACAAATTATTACTCTATTTGAAATTGACCTTTCATACTTTTCTTTATATTTCAAGCTCTTCATATAATGCTGATTAAAATTCCAATTATAAATTTTATCAATATGAAGGAAAATCCTTTAAAAAATAATAACCATCGAGTCAATTTTAGTTACAACCACTCTCCGTGTAAAATAGATACTTTACAAGATAATTCCTCTCTCATATCATTAGATAGAATCACTTGCCTCCATAATGATACTGATCAATTCCTCATTAAAATAAATAATCATCATCCATTGGAAAATAATAACCATTCAGTTTCGGTTCCTGCACATCAAGCTAACAAAAAAGATGTATCTCTACTTCCAGGAGTAACTTTGAGAAAGTCGTTCAAGAAGAAAGATAGGCTAGATTTTGGTGAATAAGGCGATTTGGTGAGTTTAGATGACCATTCTCAACTTATTAGTCTCAAGACCAACTAAACTGTCATCCTTAAAGAAGAAATAAAGTATTTGAGAAAAAAGTTAATTGAAACATAAAATGCTGAGAAATAGTTAAAATTATAATTTTAGTTGTACAAAGCTGGAGTAGAGCAGATTTCAGATAGATCGCAATCAATTCATCCATTCAAATAAGTGGAATTGTCAAAAAATTATTTGACCAATACGCACGCTAAAGAAGCTTAATTATTCTCTTAAAATAAAAAATTGCAGATAAGGATTGGAGAACAGTTAAAAATAATAAGTGCTTTATAAATTGATAAAACTAAAAAATAATCATAAAACAATAATCTTAGAAAAAGTTTTAGGGATATGAGCCGTCAAAATGAAAAAAGTTATACCTTAAAAGAATAGAATACATATTTAAAAAGTAAATTAAAGGAGAGTGATAAGAAGAATCACTAACTTTGCACATAGATTAATAATATAAAAGAATGCTTTAATCAAAGCAAACAAGATAGTTGTGTGCTGTAAGATAAAATACAACAATTATAAAAAATAATTGTAACAAATTAATAAAGCTATTCATAGGCTCTTCAAAAGGTTAAATCTGGATAATCAAGTTTATAAAGTTCATAATATAAGTCACCTATCTCTTCAAGTCATCATTGGATTGAGATAAGTCAACTTCGGTCAAAAAATAAGCAATTATAAGCATCCACTCAAAGACTATTGGATAATTAGCGTGTGCTGATCAGTGAATTGTAGTTTTTCCGTAACTAGTTTAGCAAACGCTAAACTAATTTTCAATCAGTAATATAAAATTTATAAGTGCGTTCAAAATAACTACTAGATCAAGCAAAAATATAAAAGTAATAAATTGAATTTGCAAAAAATCAACAAATAATTGACCTTTAATTGAAATTAAATGACCTTTTTTAGCAAAATAGATAAATGATACAATAACATTCGTAAAACATGCAAAATATTTCCAATCAATACTAGAATAAAATCAAACAAGATCACGAAATGAAAGAGCAATAATATAAACTTAAATATAAATAATTACTTGAAAAC
>Ga0302280_1000470_pt1 | contig 35565 bp, 32 predicted proteins | sample III_Fen_E1_1_FD_198771 | JGI IMG/M metagenome (GOLD analysis project Ga0302280, IMG submission 198771) | Peat permafrost microbial communities from Stordalen Mire near Abisko, Sweden - III_Fen_E1_1 | ecosystem: Environmental > Terrestrial > Soil > Wetlands > Permafrost | place: Sweden: Abisko... | reverse complement strand
ATTCTTAATCATATTTTTGTTGGATAGAATATTTACTTATGACAACTCAAAGTAATCAACTTCATATTTGATCTATTGAAAAATATATACTTTCAAAGACTCAATTAATTTTCATAACTGATAGTTATAATGATTGGTGTAATTATCCAAGGATGTATTCATCAATTTACCTTCCTTTATATTAAAATTGAGTTAATATGATTCTATTCAAGAGATAATCATTAACCTCCTCCGAATTTTTTACCGAAGGCCAACATTTGTAGTCTGTCGTACAATGCCAACACACCGGCGCCTGCAACACCTCTCAAGATGTTGGCTCCTGCTCCCTTGAAGAACGATTTAATTCCTTCTTTGGCGAGGATCTTTTGAGCGCAATCGATGGATCCGTTATATTTTTCAGCTTCACCTGACGTCATCATCATTCTTCTTCGGATTGTATCAATGGGGTAGGAAGCAAGTCCTGAGCCCACAGTGACTCCCCAGCCGAGTAAGAAGTTGGCTCCGAGGTTGTCTTTTAGGTGTTTGGGTAAAATGGGTTTGACTGAGTCATAGATACCGAAATAGAGACCTCGGTAGATAACAATACCCACACAGGAGATGACGAAACCGCGATAGAGACCAGCGAATCCGTCAGTAGCAATGGTTTTCTTATAGACGTCAACGAGTCCAGTGAACTGCTTTTGTCCTCCTTTCTTGGCGGACTTAAGATCATTGGAGAGTCGTGTTCTGGCATAATCGAGGGAGTAGACAAAGAGGAGGGAGACGGATCCAGCAGCTCCTCCGGAAGCTAAGTTTCCCAAAAACCACACGAAGTATCCGTCTTTATCCTTTGTTTTGCCAAAAAGTCTTTTGAAGTAATCTTTCAGGGAAAAGTTGAGAGCTTGGGTGGGGAAATATCTGATAACATTGGTGCCATTGCCCTTCCATAGAGCCTTCACACCCTCATCCGCAATAATGCGTTTTCCGCAGTCGCCGATGCCGCCATAAGCTCGGTCCAAACTGCCTGACTTCAACATGGCCTCTACGTTCTGCAATCGAAGCTTGATGACCTCGATGGGGGACGCACAAGTCTTGGAAACAGCGGCAGAGACACCTCCCATGAGGAAATCGATCATGAATGTACCGAAATCATTCTTTTTGCCTGACGTTTCAGTCATCTTGTTGAAATAAATTATATGGATGTTGAAAATTAGCAACTAAAATTACACACACTATTTTATCTATTTTGCCCTCGCAATAAAAATAAAATTAAAAATAGTTTTTTATTTAAAATTCACAGTTTTTAAATTTGCAACTTGAATTTCCTCATCTCTACTAGAAAAACATTCACAGAAGAATACTTTATCAATGAATGGATATAACACAGCATTTAACATATTTATATTTAAGATGCAAGTCAAAGAAATACACATCAAGAGCATTCCTTTAGAGCCTTCTCAAACATATCCACTATCTCTTGATTACTAGCTGTCTTTTTCGTCATTTCAAAAGCGTAAAAGTCAATTGCAACTTGCTTTTTCTCCAGCAAAGCCATCACTACCAAAATTTATATCTTAATCAAGTATTCTTCTGTACTATTTCCCAGCTTTGTAATCCAGTTATTTTTAAGCTCGTAGATGGGAATCTATGGGCTTATTTTTGCTAGAGGACCATTTCCAAGATTACTAGTAATGCCTTGTACAGCCTGCGGGTATTGCTGGGCAATAAGATTAATGACTGTGCTATAATAAGTCTCAAAAGCTTTTTGAGTTGTCGCTATAAGATTGTCAATGATCTTGAAACTGTTGGCAAACTCAGGAGTTTGGACGAAAGCCCCCCACTCTCCATGATTAATCACGTTAACTCTGTTTATTAAAAGGTTCTTAAGGGCGCTTATTTCAGCAAAGCAATATTTCAGTAAGTAGAGAGTAGCCAAGTTGTTGTTTTGAATGCGAGCTAGACTAATGGCTATATCCTTTATAAAATTGTGCGACATAATGAAGCTGATATAGCGGCCCTTTACCGTTTCCTTGCGCAATTGACTTTCAGTCATTTCATTTATCGTTTGCATTTGCTTCATTTGGCCTTAGACTTTCGCCTTCACGCCATCAAACACTGGATGAGAAGCTAAATCTTAGGCATGCAATCGCTTTTGCTTTTAAAACTGCAAGCAGTCGGCCAAGAATTGACCAGTTTTTGGTGATATCATTGATTTTTGCTTTTAGGAAAGGTTATATCTCGTGCCAAGCACTTTTGCCTTCACTTTGCTCTCTGTATTTTCCATGAAATAATGTTCTCTGAAAAGCAAGTAGTGAACTAGTAGCCCATAAGCCCAAACATCAACTTCAGAACCATATTTCTCCTCCCTGAAGAGCTCTGGCGACATGAAGATGGGAGTACCTACAATCTAATCATTAATCTGTTTTTTGACAGCAAAGCCAAAATCCCCTATTTTGTAGATAGATAAACCTCCCTGCTTCTTAATGAAGATGTTATCAGGTTTAATGTCTCTATGCACAACTTTTCGCTTTGAGATAAACTGAAGTCCTCGTGCTAGTTGATAAGCGATTTATAGTGCCTCCTGCTCGGCTATTGGTCCTCGATCTGCTACAACGTCTTCTAGGTTGCCATCAGGGCAAAACTCAAGAATCATGACCACATTATGTTCCGTGAGGAAACAGTCGTATATCTTGGTGGTGAACAGACAGTCAACATCAGGGTTTTCGGAAAGTTCTTTGAGAACAGTCACTTCGCCATCTATGTTAGGAAAGAAATACTGATAATTGCCTTTATTTTGTTGCCATATTGTTTGATTAGCTTCAGGGGCAACAAACGAACAGCAATCACTCGTTGAGTCTTCACGATGATGCCGCGATATACTTTGGCGAAGGAACCTTCTCCGAGGAAGTCGGTCTATTTGTAATCATATTCTCCATTCTTGAGGGACTTGGTCATCTATTATCTTTTAGTAACTAATTCTAAACTATTTTTATATCTTGGAAGATAAAGAGTAAAAGTAGTTATTCATTAAATCATCAGTCTAAATTAATTCCATAGAGTTCTGTCAAAATTATTGAATCAAGTAAGTGATTACTTTATTAAAAAATTGGCTGTGGTCTTGTTGATTTGAATTAAGTATTGATCTTGTGAAATCATCAGATCTTTTATCAGACGCAATTGATTGAGTATTGCTTAAGTCAAAAGGTCCTTTAAGGCAGAAATTATATCATTATTGATCAAGATAGAAAGATCATCATATTTATCAAATACAATCCTAAGATTTAACATGCTAATGATTAAATGTATTTCAATTGATAGTCCAACAACAATTGGATAGGTTATTTTAATTTTGATGCAATGTTGATAAGTGTAAAAAGACAGTTGATAAATTAATCAAGATATCAGTTATCTTCATCCTTGCTTTAATTTTGTTTTTTTATACTTATCCCAACCTCGTTTTAATAGTAAATATGTTGCGCAAATAATGAGTCCAACTCCCATAAAATATGGTCCCCACTCGAAGTACGAATAAATCAACCAATTTATAATACCAATGCAACCTACAGTCAGTAAGTATCTAATCAGCGATTCAGTCATCATATGCTATTTCCTCTGCCGATATTACCTCGACTGTCTGGGAAGCCGATATATCCCATAAAGAAAGTAGAGAAAGTAAACACTGCAGAGCAGTAATCCTACTAATACGGTTCCGACCATTGTCCTGATAGCAAACGTGGCACATTGTTTATAAGTATCGATGTTGGATTAGAAGTGAGTCAACACCAGTTCCATTGGTGAGAATATAATAATATTTGGAAAACCATCAACTTGTAAAAATCAGTGCAAAACTTCTGTTTTGGCCAGGATGTTGCTCAGCAGCTTTTACCGACTCATCTTCTCCAAGGTTTCTCTGCGAATTACAAGTTAATCGACAATGTAGTCTACAACACGCGAAGCTAACACCAGCTCTTAGAAATGCTCCTTTTCTAGTCTCGCCACAAATCTTTTTAACAGTTCACGTTTGTGCCTTTAGATAAGTTCAATAGGTATCTCAAGTTCTTCCCTCAACGATTCCCGGCAATAAATTGTTAAGGTCTTGAGTTCTGAAATCTCTGTTTCCACAGTAAAAATAAAGTTCCTCTTGATCTGTTCATCGTTCTTGAAATCACACTCTTTCTGCACAGAATCCAATATGCTTTTAAGCTCTTTCTCCACATTTAAAATCATAAGATAAGATAAGGCGAGGGCTTCAGGTTTATCATATGCAGCCAAGATAACAGCTAGAGACATTATCTCTATACTTTTCATATGATTTTTCACAAGCTGATCCTTCTTGAAGTTTTACCCCAACGGACTTTTTATAGAATATGCACTTCTCCAATTATTGATTTTGTTAGCGATAGGTGAGCCATTTATATTTGAATCTTGTCCGGATTTGCATAATTTGATATCGCGGGATGAGTTGAGTTGCTGTTGTGAGGTGGGAAAAGTGTATGTTGTGCTTGTATCGGATATAGTGTTGGAACACTTCATCGAATTGTATTTCTCTCTAAATCCATTTCTGTAGAGTTATCCGTTTTGTACTTCATATGATAAAACTTCCGACCATTCCACTCTTAAGCTTTAATCCTTTGTAACCATTCGACGCATGAGCTGGACCACTTATGAAGAAACAACAGGTTGTTCTGGCACTTTTAACTCCTGCTCTTCCATTATCATGATAAGCTTGCCAATGTTATTGCTTTCGAACGGACAATATCCATACAACATTCGGAAAAGAACAACTCCCAATGACCAAATATCAGCCTTTATCGAATAAGATTGCCCCCTTAGAATTTCAGGTGCCATATAAATGGGTGACCCAAGCATAGTCTTAGATATTTCATCTTCACTTTCGAGGGGTTTACAAAAACCAAAATCAGCCAATTTGATCATTCCATTATGCAGAAGTAAATTTTAAGGTTTTAGATCGCGATGCATGATGTTGTGTCGATTCAGAACTCGGAAGGCCTCAACAATTTGAGAAAAGTAGGTTAGAGCTTGCTTTTATGTAAGTTTTCCTTTCTCCTTCAAGAGCTTCTCGAGGGTTCCACCGTTGCAGTACTCGTAAACGAAATAGAAGTTGTTGACTGTTTTGAGCATATCGAAATACTTAATGATATGGGGACAACTCTCGAGATTGGTGAGAATGCTTATTTAGTTGTAGGTGCCTTCTTAAAGCTTAGGATACTGTTTGAACTTCTAGGCGCGAACCTGCTTAATGGCCACTTCCTGTTTGGTTTTGACATTGATGGCTCGGAATACTGTTGAGTACATGCCATGTCCAATTTAATTCTGCAGCGAATAGTTCTCGATCATCTTGCCCATCTTTACTGACTTGATTAATTAATATGTATTGTAGAATACAATTGAACTAACTGCTCATATTTTAGCAAAATTACTCATTCGAAAATAGGTAAAACGCAATGAAGATTAGTTTCAGCAAAAAATAGGAATTAGAATTTAAACAACAAATCGTACAAAAATTAAATTATGTTCATAACTGCCGAAATGCCATAAATAACTTATAATCAAAAATATTAGTTTTGTCATTTTTAGGAGTAGGTTGATTTCTCTTGGATTCGGCTAAAAATATCACTAAGCAGCAACCAATAATAACAGTCTGATGGAAGGGTCTTTCTTTACTATTTGAGTCTCGTGACAACTTCGCTTGCCATTCGCCTATTTTTTTTTTCAAAACGATGCCAAATAGAACGGCAGTGGGTTGTTGCAAAAATGTCACATGAAATTGAATGTCTTTTCTTGAAATGGTGTGTTTATGCTCGGTATATGAATTTGATATTTGTTGTAATTGTATTATTTGACATTGCATGAAAGAAGAATCAGAAATCTACCGCCAAGGGGAACCGCCAATAGTAAACGGAGACTGGTCCTATTTAGAAATGGGCAACAACTTAGGTTCTAGTCCTTCGGTTCCCTTTCCCAGATTCAAACATCAATCTTTCTATTACAAGAATCGTGTTTACGTGCATGGTGGCACTACCATTCCATCAACTTGTATGACAGACGACCCCCTTGATCTATTTGCCTACAACTTGGAAGGCACATAAACCAAAAAATGGGAATGGATAAGGACCAAGTCCAATAGCGCCAAGGAAATGGAAGTGTTGAGTGGTCATGCCGGAGTCATCAGCGGGAACAAGTGGTTTATGTTCGGAGGTAGCAATGCAGACAACCGACCTAACAATCTATTGTGGCGACTAAATCTCGACAACTATGAATGGGCAAAGTTAGAGCAAAGAGGATAAGCGCCAACGCCACGAGAGTCAGCGCATCTTTTTTTCCTCTAAAAGAACTGGCTGATGCTATATGGTGGGATAAACGTGCTTGAGATATAGATATACAACAGTTTTCATTTTTACAACATGGATACAAAGAACTGGTCCCATTGTGAAGGCACCTATATGCATCAGGCGTACGCACGACTCGATCCTGCTTTGGTCCTTCACAATTAGCACTTATACCTGTTTGGAGGTACCTATCGTAATTCCAGCAATGAGGAAAAATACTTAAACGATTTCTATGACATCGGAATCAACCTGCCAGGTCGGAATCTTTCCGGAAAAGTGCAACTGCGCCGATTGATATCTACTGTAATGCCCTAAAATAGATCTGGCCACTCTTTAGTTGGTATAGGATTAAATTATCTGTTGTTAATTGGTGGATAAAATTCAACTTTAGCCTTATGGGAAGGAGGACGTACTGACGATATAAGTTTGGTAGATAATGCTTGGGTCTATAACATTGGCTTAAACTTATGGAATAAATTGTAGTTTAAGACACTCCGTTTTCGTTTTAGAACAATGAGCAGTTGTGCAGTCGGAGAACAAGATAAACTCTATATATTTGGAGGACTTTAGTAATATAGCAAAGTGCTTGGAGATTTGATAGAGCTTAAAATTAACCCCCTCGAACTTGCCTAAAGTCAACAAAATGAAGTGCATTGTCTCAAATGTGAGGAAAAACAGTTGTATAATTTTGAACCTCGCTATTATTCGTCAGATTTGATTGACGATATGGTCAGCAATATCTAATTTCCTTTTGCCGCAGTCGGCTTACTGATTGATAACGCTGTTTTATCAGCCGCTTCATTGGTCAACATTCACTATCATGAGCACCTTGGCAGCATGAAGGTAAAGCTCTTGCGCATTGAGGATAATGCCAACTTTTCATGGACAGAGGAAGAGTTTGTAACAGCTATGAGCAACTTTGATGCAGGGTCCACTGTCATTCCCCTTGGGCTTGATAAAAAAGCCAAGGCCAACCTTATTAGAGATAATTTGCGAAGAGAATTCGGATATAATATAAAATTAGGCAGTCTTCGTTTAGGGTCATCCTTTCTCTATATTTTGGTATCTGAAAATTATGAGACAATCCGTGTATGCCTCTTCCAAAAATAGAAAAGCGGCAATCAATAAAAATATATTTTACGTTATTATTGCTACTCAAACATCAGTGATGAGGTCAGTCAAATCTACATGGTGGCAGTTCGACGCAAGGTATAGTAAGAATACGGGTAATTAATACGTTAGGCTTTAAGCAGAAGGTTCATTCGCAATACTCTCTACATTTTTAATCCCTGTATTGCGGACTATCGCTATGTCGAATCTAGAGATGAATGTGAGCTAAAGGCACATATGGCACACAATGATATTATCAATGGCTCAGTTCAAGATCTCATAACTCTCGAAAAAGCAGGCTATAATATCCTGGACTGCGTGGATGTGTCTCTGCGCGCCTATATCACTTGTCTCTATCTCAAAAACGAGACCACTAAAATCTACCTGGGTGTGAAAAGCAGTGATCCCGTGATGATTCAGACCCAAACTTATTTATAGAAGGTGGACAGACTGTGCAAATCTAAGCATGTGCTTGAAATTAACCACATGCTGTAATTCTAGTTGAAAATAGTATAATTATATTATTTATACGATCTGAGTATCATATGTCCTATTTAGACAAGAAGCTGGGGTACTTTAGTAACGGCCTAATGATTTATCATAAAAATCGTCTTATTACCAGATACAAGTACAAGCTGGGTGAATTAATCAGCCGCAAAATGTACAAGAGTCAAGCAAACCATAATTTTATCAGATTGTTTGGATTTGTTGAGTTACCTGACCACATTCCAATCAACATATTTAAAACAGTAACAATCATCTTAAGTAGAACTGCACCTATCAAATAATGATGTAAAAATTATACTCTCGATTTAAGTTTATCAATAAAATATTGAAAAAGGAATTGAAGAAAATGGTCATGGATTCGAACCTCAAAAGAATAGCTCCACTCAAGATCACAGATGAAGAAATGCAAAACGATTATGCTGAACTTTAACTCGGTAAAGATCATCCCAGATTCAAATAAAATAGCAATATAGCGGACGACAGCTATTCAAAAAGAGATTTAGCTCAAAATAATATTTGTTCAGATCACTCCAACCCAGATCAGCCAGTAATAATAAATAAAAAACTAAAGCTAAACTAAATATATGGAAGTAATGATAATAACGGCCTTATTAATAATAATAGTAACGTGCCTATCATTGAAAACCATCATCTGAAATAACAAACCATGCCAAGAGTCAACAATCATGATGATTGGTTTGAAACAAAAAAATAAAGATCATACCATATACAAAATTAATAAGAGAACGATTCATCATTATCCTCTGAGGAATTCAATGGAATTGACTAATAACGAAAGGAAGATAATATGCCGGCAGTTTTGATTTAATAACACTCATCGGAGTATCAATTGCAGATAGTTGGCAACAATAAAGAGGAGCCCATTTAAGAATAAAATAAAGAATTAGTTGAGGAACCTTACAATGCATAGGACACCATTGCCAAAAAGGAAGGATAAATTTAAATACAGCAAGACTAAAAGGTTGATTAAGAATTAAATAGGAGTGATTAACTCATGGCAAATCCTCCAAACCAATAATTATCCAATCATAATGAATGCGGCAACATCTCAGTAAGAGTCGATAATTCTCGCCTTTTCCAACTTGACCTCGCAGAAGAAATGGAAAAGCAACGAATCTTAAACTACCAACAAGCTTTGGAGTAAAAATGATTATTGTGTTAATTCTATATTATAATCGTTCTTCAATGACCAACACCAAAGGCAAAAACAAATAGACGCGCCAGAAGAGACAAAATAAAAAGAATACTGCAGTGACGTTCGATCCTGAAGAACGCAGTAACTACTTAAAGGGCATGATTGGATGCAAAAAAAGACGTCGCGAATTCTATTTCAAAAAGGTTGAGAGAGAACAAAAGGAAGCCAAAAAGCAGGATCGCTCAGATCATCGAGCTTAAAGGAGAGATCAACTTCGCAAGGCTAAAGAATTACTCTAGCAGCTAACCGAACGTGTAGAAGACAATTATCGCTCCATTCACGAGCAAAAAGCCAAAGTTGAAGTGAATAAAGCCAACAAAATATTAGTGGAGACTAAATTTTATTGATAATGGTTGAAGTTATTGTTGCTTCTATTATTTTGTAATGGGTAACAATACTGAATCTTATACTTGTTAAAAAATGGCTTCGTTTTCTATTTGATTGTTCATGAACTTATTGGTGGCCATTATGATATAAAAAACCACTTGTATTTGCAATTAACAAAACAAATATTCGCCAAATAAAACAGTCATTAAAATATGAGCAACTAAAACTCTATCAAGGGGAGTATTCCTCTTCTCGCACGACATTTAACTGTTTATAGTATTCCTATTCATCATCTAATTGCAATAAAACGTAATAGTATTCTTAGAGATATTTCGTTTTACAACTGTAACGCTATCAGGTCGTTTGTATTACAAATTCTTCAACATACAATAAATTATTAAATCATATCTTGAGAAATGTGCCATCAAGGTCTTGGCTGTTACGATTGTTGCTACTCTAGTAATTGCAGTGGATGCATGGGAATTTCTGCTGGCTGGCTCTGCTGCAGCTGTTGGCTTTGCCCACCATTAGGCTTGGAAATTTTACGACGACCTGGATGCTGTCGGTGTGGTTGTCAATAAGGATCGTAAGGATGTGGGCATACTTGCGGATGCTTTTCTAACTACTGGTGTGCGCCCATTTATCTGCAACTGTTTTCCAAATGGACTTCTATTGGATCATTCAGAGGACACCTTATTGACTTAGATGTAATTTCTTCGACTGTGGCTCTCGGTCCCAATTCTGCAACCAATATGCAGACTTTCCCTAACTACTGATGATAAATTCAATTTAAGCAGCACTGCTGCATTTTCAAAAATGTTATTAATAATTACTTATAATATCACTTTAAGCTCCCAAAATATGACCAATTTTGATCAGCTAAACTCTGCAAATAGCTTTCCAGGCAGTGTTCTTATAATCAAACTTCTATTTCATCTAATTATAAGTATCGTCTCAAAAATTCATGGGTCAAGCACTTTACTGCTGTGAATGCTTATATCACAACAACTGCCATGGATGGAGCGGATTCTCCGTTGCAATATTTTGTTGTAGCTGTTGACTCTGACCTCCGTAAGCTCTCGAGTATATATACGTGAGCCTAAATGCTGCAAAACTGAATTCAATCAGGGTGTGGTTCTTCGACCTTCAATCATGCGCACTACTGCTGCATTCCTAATTACTTACGTTAATATTCGAAATGGCAATCGATTGGTATTTTTCGAGGCAGACTATACGATGTATAAGTAATTTCTCAACTCGTTGAACCCATAGGAACAGTTCAAAATATGATGCCTCATTGATTATATTATGGATTTCCAAATAGATTATTTATACTTCATTGGTCCTAAATAATTGATAATTGTGATGAAAATGAAAATGTTCGAATAAAAGAGTTGGGTGTAATTTAACTATCTAGTCAGGACATAATAAAATATTGATGATGCAAATTTATTAAAAATATTATTCCTGCTTCCTGAGCATGATGGATAGTCAAATATTAAATGTAGGATCTTGTTTATATTTAATTTAATTTATCAGATATTATTTTAAAATAACGATGAAATACGACTAAGCAACAAAAACGCCAATAATACACTTCAAGGAGAATTATAATCATGTGCTAAGTATCAACAACAGCTTGCAAATCAATTTAAGCTCCTAAAATAAGACGGACAAACCCATCAACGCGTATCTGCCCATTTTACAAAAAAAAAGGATCAATCCTATCAAAGCAAAATATATTGACAACATCAAAATCAAGTAAAATAAGATGCTTGCCATGAATTTTATAATAGCAACAAGCCAAAGCAGAAAAAGCAAGTAAGCAGACTACTACAAAGGCAGCAAAGAAAATATTAGAAGGAGAGTCTCTGAAAATGTTAGCATAGCCAGCAGCAAGCTCATTGCAACACCCAGAATCATCAAACCACCCAGCAACTTCAGTTATCAACAACTACAACAAAAGATACAAGAAAATGCCAAATACGCTCTCTTCGAAAGGACTCATAAATTAAACACAGTTCACCGACTACTTTAACTCTGATATTCATTTCATCTATCTCTTCAAACTTCAAAGAGTGTAAACCTATCAACAGCATTTTTTTTACTTTTTAGCTGTCTTTTGGCCAGCCTGAAGCTGGAATTAAATTCGTTTTTTTCGGATATCCTCCACGACAGCCATGGGTTCGTTATGCTGCTCTTCTTTCGGGTATATTTTCATCAACTCAGAGGAAATAATTTAAAAGGCCTTGGGGACATTCTCTCCGCTCTTAGCACTGACATCTAACCAGCTGATTCCCTTTGGATCGCATAACTCTTTTACATCATCTGTTTTCACCTGCCTATTCTCTTCTAGGTCAAGTTTATTACCTAATAGCAATAACTTAACGTTTGGGATGGCATTCTTCTAAATCTACATATCAAATAAGCAACCTCTTTGAGCCAGTAGCTTTCTAGCTCCTCAAAGCTTTCCCGCTTAGTGATATCGTAGACTATAACAATGCCTTGAGCTCCCTTGTAATAGGTTCCAGTTATTGTTCTAAATCGTTACTGCCCTGCTGTATCCCAAATCTGCAATTTGACTACGCTATCTCCAACGGGGATAGATCTACATGGTGAAAGTAGTACTTAAATCTGAAGTCAACTCCAATAGTGGCTAGATATGCTTCTTGAAAGGCTCCATCGGTGAGTCTGCGGAGAAGAGAAGACTTTCCAACTGAGCTGTTACCGACCAGCACTATTTTAAAGAGATAGTCGGGTTCTTTAATCATTCTTATGATATTAATTGATCTATAAAACTGATATGATTCCTAATGACCTTAAAATTACTTGTTCAAATTATAGAAAAAGATGGTTAAATATGTTACTTCGCATAATTAATGTTTTATATTTTTTTTATATCATGGTCAAAAATTGACTCAGAAATGAATGTTTGTGCTGTCACTGCGAATCACATAGAGCATCCCTTCCAGAGGTAGACTTTCCATTTGATAAAAAGCAGACGACATATCTCGTGTTTCTATGGCCATTCGCTGCATATCTAAAACACAGAAAACATCGTTCTGAATATGTAAATCAGCACCAAGAAGTAGCTATCCCGTCGGAAAGTTTTCAGTCCTATTCTTGAGAAATGGAAATATACTCCTTTCAATATGTTTCTCTTCCGAAACTTCATCCAACTATGATTATTTTTTTGTAAAAGGTTGGAAGGAGCACTCAAAAGCTCTTTTACGACTATTCTAAAAATCAATTTTTTCTGCTTCCCAATTTTTTGTGTAATTGTGTTCCACCTGATTATTTTGATCAATATAATTGATTTAATGTGGCTAATGAGATAATAAACTTTATCCAACCTCTTACTGTTATAAATTGACTTAAGATAATGAAGGTGTGATTATTTTCAGTTCTTTTTTGTTGGATTATAACTCTTTAATCAGTATTTTAATGAGAATATTTTCCTAATTTTCAAGGGGGCTCAGTTTACGAGCACAAACGATTAAAGAACTAAATCTATTCTTTGTCATATGCTCAGTTCGCTTGTGATTTAATAAAGTCACAGCTCTAGACCAATGATGGCCTTCACGACTTACAAAGTTAAGAATCAGTAGATCTTCCTCGATAGTCCACTGTCCTTTCTGAATTGTTGAATCCATGTGATTAAACCAATGCTATCTACATTGTTTTGGTGTTTTAAAGAACTATCCTTGAGATCTAAAGAACAATTCTTTAGATATCTCATGCCAATTGCCTTGAATTTGGCTCCTCAATATTTAAAAAAATACTTAACAAATTAAGTCAACATTTTTTATTCTGTGAGTTGCCACTGTATTCTTTCTGTATGTCTTTCCATATTCCTTGCTTCATACTGCATAAAAAGTATGCTTTTATTATGAAAGCATTGAGATATTTCCTGCCATTCTTGACAATTCTATATTAATATTAATTGACGATCTATGATATTCTTTTTAAGTGAAGGCTACAAAAGGCCAATAAGAACCACAGAAAGAGCTTTTTCTAGTACTCAAGCCATTGCAGCTAGGAGTTGGCAATTAAAGATTTCTCAAACCTATTTATTATCCATCTTTTACTTTCTTTGAAGAATGTTAAATCTTTTAATGAGATTTTAAGGTTGCAGATTCATTCCCTGAAATACTTTGGGTCTCATCTAGTCTTTGAAGTCGATCACTAAGTCCTGAACTCTAGTGTTGTTCTTAAAACGTGAAAGAGTATCAATAAAAATATTGTTAATCATACCCCAATTTTATTATAAGGAATGAATTCTTTGAAACTACAATACAAATAACTGAATATTAAAAATCAAGAAGTAAATCTCTTGGCTGAAACTGACATAAGTATAGCTTCCAGAAGTCCTTGGGGATAGCTCGTTACTATATTTTTAACTGATTATTTTGTACTCGAGGGATAAACTTTGAAATATTTTGAATCAAAGTAGCATTCCATTAATTTTAATTATTTGGAGTTGTAGAGCTTTGTGATTAGTGTTTTATTGTTGTAGTCTAAGAGTTCAAAGAAATCCCATTTATCGAGTTAAAACTTAGTCATTTAAAAGTTTTAATAACTAAAATTCAAGTTATTTTCTTAGTTTATGGTTATATATGTCTTTATATACCTTTTACCAAATTATTTCTTGTCGTGCTGAATGAAGGCCAATTTTTTATGCTATTAGGCAAAGAATTTGGCTGGATGGCAGCAAAATGAGGCATATATAATAAAATATGGTCAACATAACTTCAAATATCATCTCCAACAATTAAAATTCATCATGCATTGGATTTTCATCATGAATGATCAAAAAATATTAGTATTAATTGAATACTTGTCTCCTGCACTTCAAAGATTAGATCTATCTTCGATACAATAACTAATAAAGGTAATAAACTATAAATGATGGCAACTGAGCGTTGGGATTCTTGCCATCTCTATGCTATTTATAGTAAATACAAATAAAGCTTATTGTCTATTGCTTGAAGCAGATAATCTATATATAATAATCCAAATTTATTATTTGAATGGTTCATCTAATTTAAAAAGTTGTTAAATTTAATTAGCTGTTCAATCTAACGACAAATTTATTAAATTAGTCTTTGTTTGTATAAAGAAACATATATTTTGATGAAATATTTGCGCAATCAGAAGGATAATTGTTCTTGATAAGTAATATAGAGAATGCCGTCTTTCTATTTCAGTTTCTAATACACCGACTGCATAGTCTCCTCTAAGTTATTAATGAGTTACCAAGTCCAGGCGATACTCCGTTAATGAAAAGGAAGTATGATTCCTTACCCTCCTTGTCCTTTCCCATCTTTTACTTTATTTTCTTCTAAACTAAGTTTTTCACCTGTCCAAATTTGAAGTGTTTGTAAGTCAGAAATCTATGTGATCAGAGTTGTACTTGGTGTTCTGCAAATCTGGAAGCTTCGATTTATTGTGTTTTTCTACAATAACCATGACCTTGTCTGGGTCGCTTTCTTGGAAATTTTTAGCTTTTGCCAGTCGTTCCTCAAAAGAGTACCGTTCTTTATAGCGTTTGGTCATGGATGAGTTGAGTTATAGCAAGAATTAATTATAAAATATGTTATACTATCACCGAATATAAACATTAGTTGGATGCTTAATCAATCAAAAAACATTAATTTAGATATTTAGATAGATAAATTCATTGAGAGTTTATCAACTATTATTTCATTGGGAGTTCGCTATCATATTTTTATCGTTATTTGCTCGTCGGTACGATATAAAGACGTCTCTTTCATAAGATAATCAGTTTTTCAAGGGAAAAGCCTCAGCCTTTTGGAGTTTATGATTTGTTAATTATTATCAGAAAATTAATAGCACGCTTTTTAATTTTAGTACTAATCACAATATCTATAATTAAAATGGCGTCTAGTGCAGTGACTCTTATCATGAATCCAATTTGTCCCTTTGCCCAGAGGGCATGGATTACTTTACTGGAGAAAAAAGTTAAGTTTTAAATGAAAGAGGCTAATCTGGACAAGAAAGAACCTTGGTTTACATAAATTTACAAAAGAGCCTATGCAGCTGATCTTACATCCGATGGAAAGGTTCCTATCCTCATACATGGAAACCAAGTCATAGCAGAAAGCGACCTGATCTCTTGGTATGTAGCTGAATCTTTCTCGACTGGAACTAATCTCATTCCTGACCAGCCTTTCGATCGACTGAGGATGAGAAGATTCATCTAGGGAGTTCCTGGCAAATTGATATCTTCCTTTTATTCAACAAAAGGATTGAACTCTAAAGGTGAGGAAGAAAAGAAAGCAGTGATTTAGGGCATTAATAGCAATTTGGAAATAATTTAAAAAGAAATTATTGGTCCTTATGCATTAGGTGAACAATTTACTCTAGCTGATATCCTACTCTATCCTTGGTTTGAAAGGTGGTGTGTAAATGAATCTTTTTATGGAATATTTATTCCAAAAAAATTGACTAAAATTGCTGAGTTCATTAAGGCAGTTGAAGCGAGGCCGTCTGTTCAAGAGACTAAGCTCCACGTATCCAATGAGTTCTACATCAATGGTTATAAGGGATACCTGAAGCAATCTGTGAAAGATCTTAAATGAATGCTATTCCATAATTTCATTTAATTTGCATGAGTTAACTATCAGAAATATATATATTTTCAAAGTATATTTACTCTTGCTCTTAATATTTAATAATCTTTAATTGCTATTTCATGGAGCAAATTTATGCTGTTTAGTGCGGGTTTCCGGTGACTTACTCCACCATCCATCCCAATAAAGATTGCTACCTATGGAGATTAGACATACCAAAAGATGCTTGGTCGTCGAGGTAACTTAACCAAGAGCAATGGGTTCAAATTTCAAGCATTAAACCTGAAAAATGGATATCAGTGATAACTCAAGGAAGGCCTAACTGTGATCAATGGATCACATAATATAAGGTATCGTATACTATGAACGGAAAAGATTGGGAAGAAGTCGAAGGTGGAAAAATATTTAAAGCAAACAATGATCGGCATACTAAAATTAGAAATGACTTTGACACTACCATTACAGCCAGAGCCATTAGGATAAACCCGACGAAATGGGTTAATTGGATCACCATGCGATTTGACGCCATATTCATAGAAACTTGATTATACAATCTTTTATTGTTATGGAACCTATTTATTTATTTTTCAAAGGAGATAACATCAAACATGGTCTCATACTATCGCACTAAGGTTGCTTATCACTGATTGCTCCTATCGTTGGCGTGACTAAAGTAGTTGATGGGCGCTCTCGCGTAGAATTTAACTAAGTTCGGCAATATTATTGGTAAGCAGTCTTTAGAAGCTAAGAGTGAATTAACTGTTTATGTATGCCTGCCACTTCGAGTATTTTTAAATCCAAAGCGCTTCCCGTTAGCAGTTGTTCTCAATGCCATACTCGGATATGATTGATTGATTTACAGGATGTATTTATTTCTTTTCCTATTTTTACAAGACTTCCTTTTGACTATCTCCCTTTTTGCCATCCTGAACATCAAACCTTTTAATTTCCTTATCCAAAAATACTTTTCTTCGCACTTGATATTCATGAGATATCTCTCCAATTTGATTTTTGTATCGGGAAAAGGCTCGCCAGTAACGATGAGCATCAAGGGCCATGCGAGAGTTGAAATTATCAAAAAGCGATTGATATTGACTGAAATTCTGAGAATATACCTTAAACATATCCTTGTAACCGAACATAACGTTGAGCATGCCTTAATAGCTGTTGGAGTGAAGGTTGAAACTATCCTGCGTGATTTGGGTGATGATGTAGTCGAACTCCTTCTTTTCCTTCTCAATCTACCTTTCGACCTCCTTCAATTTTTCGCTAATCCTGTTGTTCGACTCTGCAATGTTTCTCCACATCTTTTAAAATAATTAACTCTTCTTGCTGTAATCCTTTTTCGCTTGCTAGTTTTTATCACTAATTTCAATACCTACTAATCCCTTCACATCACCAACCATTCTCACCTCGTTTATCATCAACTTTTCACTTTTTTTCTTCAGAGAGGCAAATTATTAGTACTTCATCTCTCGAAAAAATCTATCAGTAAATAAGTTTTGCAGAAATTGCTAATTGAGGATGATTGCATTAATGAAAATTCTGCATCTCTGCAATAGAGATGCCTGCACACTCTATTCGTTTACTCTGTCCATTTACTTTTCTGTAATTTACAGAGGAGGAATAAAAGTAAGAGGAAAGCATTTTGATAGAATTTATCCTAGAAAAACAAAGTCTTGCACCTTTCTTTCAACTGCCTCCTTAATAAAATTATTTGAGATAGTCACCCATAACTACAATTTACCTCCCATACCAAAAAAACCACCGTTTTTCTTGGTAAAATTCCTGCATACTTAATTATGTACTTGCCAAGCTTCACGACAGGACTTTTACCTTACTCCAATTTGAAGTAAATCTTACTAGTCTTGCACTCTTAATATCCACTCAATTGATAATCCCAGCTTCCATTGCTCTGAATAGACAATCTCTTACATAGTAGACCTTTTTAGCTTGGAATTATTTTTTATTCATTTGCCGCTTGATATCATCATTTTAATCATCATCTTAGAGTTAAGAGTTTAATTTCTCCGGTTCAGGGATTGGTTATATTTTCCTAATATGTCTTTAAGTAAATTATAGAATGAGTTGTTTGAGCTCTTAGAGGGTGAGCATGTTTAGATCATGATGGTCAGTCTTAATTCCCTTGTGTTACTTCAGGTAGGCAAGAAAAAAATCAGCAAAAGCTTCCAATTTATCGTCATCTTTATGATACACTTACAACACATTAATTTTAAGATACTCCTTTTTGGCAAACAAATCATCTGCCACTATGTCTTCTTCCTTTCCATGGGCCTTCTCACGCTCCCGAAGGTAATTCTCTATGATTTCATCTTCCTGCTAGTTATCTTTCATGTATTATGCTTTTATATATTTGTATAAGAAATCTGATTGTTTGGTTTACTAAAACAAAATTCTGTAGTTATATTCTACTTTCATTTTTATCTTTAGAAAAATCACAGAGCTAATCTGCGATTAAATGTTGAAGATAAATTGGTAAACTTTAAATCGGATAACTGAGGCACAACTCATAGGCATGGTAGAACTATTTTACCTCAGACATAAGCAGATTTTTAAGTCAACAGTAAATATTTAGATCACAATAAACTCTTAGTTTATACCCTATACGCATATTGCTGTGCATAGTTCAAATCAAAGATTTAATCATAGTTATGGGCATTCCACGATTCTACAGATGGTACCCCTTTTCCGATTTAGGCTCAAAGGACGCTACCCTATGATTCGTTTCGACCTCACCGATTCCAACAAGGAAATACCCATTTTTGACAACTTCTACATCGATTTCAACGCACTTGTTTACCAATGCATCAGGGTAGTCCCCGACTAAATTAGGAAAGTGGCTGCTTCCTCAAAAACAAAGTGTAACCCCTCACCTTCGAACAAATAGCAGAAAGAGTGTTGCAATATCTGCTTGAACTTATTCGCGTAGTGAACCCTCGAAAACTGCTTTTCATTGCCTTCGATGGAGTTGCTCCTCGGGCAAAAATCAATCAATCGCGTGATAGAAGGTTTAGATCTGGCATTGAGGATATAGAGTTTTTCGATAACCTCGTCTAAAAGGTAGGGATTAAAACCGAAGAATATTTTCAGGCAAATTCTATTTCTCCAGGAACTGAATTCCTCTTCAAGTTATGTGAGACTCTCAAAAGGCAGATAATGGAGTTAATGTCAACTGAGTGGAAGGGTCTACATGTATTTTATTCTGACTGTTGTGTGCCGGGAGAGGGTTAACACAAAATTATGGACTTTCTGCGCTACAGTAAGCAGATTGAGTTGTTCAACAAAAACACTACTCACTGCGTGTATTCTCCAGATGCTGATGTCATACTGTTGACTCTCACACTTAATTTGGACTACATTTGCATAATAAAAGAAGATACTACACAGCTTCCCTCAATGAGCTGGACTGCGACTTCCACTTTTCGCAAGACAGGTGCTCCTCAATTTGAACTAGTAATGATAAACATTCTCCGGGAATATTTTGAAAAATAGTTTGAGGGAGTTCTATCCGCAGTCAAAAATTGCACCATTCAAGACATAATAAACGACCTTGTGTTACTAATGGCTTTCGTGGGTAATGATTTCCTGCCAGTGGAGTTCTGCTTCGTGCTGAAGGACAACCATATGGACGCATTATTCAATCAGTACAAGAAGTATCTCCTCGAACATCAACAATTTATTAACATTGATGGTGATATTGATTGGAAGAACGTTTCCAGATTGCTGAAATTAGCAAGAAGGTTTGAGGCAAATATGATTTCAGAGATGAAGAACCAAAAGAAGTCCAAACAGAATCATCGTTAGAGTCATGATCCTTCTATCTTTTCAGATGAGGGCGCTAAAGAGGAAGAGGAGAAAAACAATGAAATTTAAAAATTTGAAGTGGAAGACTAAAAAATAGTCAATGGTATTGACAACTACTACCGAAGCAGATTCAACATTCAGGATCGACGAAATTAAACCAAATTTGAAGATATAATCAAAGCCTATATCGAGGGACTTTCATTTTATTGCCAGTATTATTACAAAGGACTGCAGTCATGGACTTGGTACTATCCTTATCATTATACACCCTTGCTCTGTGACGTGGATGATTACATCACTTCTCACGCTATCAACGTTTAACTTAAAAAGGATGAACCTTTTGATCCCATACTCGCGCTGATGTTCATGCTTCCTGAGCAAAATTTTGGGTTACTTCCACCTCCAGTCGCCAAAGAGTTAACTGATCCAAAGTGCATACTAAAAGCACCAAAAGACTATTTTCCTAAAGTATTCCAATTTGACAAATTTGAAACTTTAAAATATAATAAAAGAGCCTTAATTTATTTTTTGCCTGACGGAGATACCAAAACAGTCTATGAAGGTATCAAGACAAAATTATCTAAAGAGTAAATCTAAAGAAATTCTCGTAAAAATACAATTTTCTTCTATGAAAAGGAAGATAGCTATGTGGGTGTTGAAGTAATGTTCAACGATAAATTCAAAAATTAGCTGAGAAAGATTATCAGAGTCAAGTACGATGGAAAGCAAAAAGAGAATAATCAAAGAAGATTTCCAGCCTTATCCTTATATGGTCCGAAGTGCAAATTCAACTAAAAAGGCAAGGTTGTACCTGAGTATAAGTACAAGTATCAGGGAAACCCAACAGAGTTGGTGTTTTTTAATAATTTTATCGGCTATGTTGACAAAGTATAAAAGTGTACGCCTGACTTTAGGGAATACATCGAAGGCTAGTATGATAGGCAGGGTATTGCTGGTACTTGTGAAAACTATTTCATCATTAAACGGGGACAGTTTATAAGAGAATTAGAGAGATTTCACGTGGCATTAACCAAAAAGTAGGTTGTCGTTCCTGACTACGCTCTTTTCAAGGCTCCCAACTTTGATTACATACATCATACCCAGAAATATGAGTATAAAGATATGTACAAACTCAAATAAAGGGTGGTGATACTTACTTCCAAATATTTTGGATGTACGGGGACGATCTAATAGTTGGGCGATAAATACGTAAAGGTCAAGCTATCAGGAGACCCTATCAAATCATAAAACAAAATTGAAGAACGTACCCAATTTTTTATTTAGTTGAATAAGACTTCTTCACTTTGAGCTATGTACTCGATCACTTGTAGATATCAACTGAAACCTTTTTTGCCATAATCAGTGAAGTAATTGTCCTCCCAAAACCATCCTCTAAGAAAGACTTCAATGATCGGCTGCCTACTGCTCTTAACTTCGGACTTAACTTCATCGATATTAATAGCTGCAAAATTGTTCCTCAGTACGTTAGGTGCAACTTCAAGTATGAGAACACAAAGAATCCTCAATAGATATTTAATCAGATCGAAGTCTCTGAGACTGGACTCAAAATTCTTTAAAAATACATTTAGTAGTTCCATTGGCTCGTGTAAACCTTGGAGGACTGCAAATCAGGCAAAATTCGAAAGGAGTTCAAAGCAGTGTCCCTGTTCGCTAAAACTAAGGACCCAAATATCAAAACTTACCAATAATTTATAAAGCTCTATAATTTACACAACAAAGGCAGCTTTTATTCCATTTATTCTCGAGTTGCTCAGCAAGATTTCCCTAAATTTTATACTGAAAAGAAAGGAAGCAATGCCATTGTTTCGTTTTCATATTATGAAATTATCTCAAAAAACCAAGCCTTGATTGCTCCTCCCGCTTATCGATCAGAACCCTAATTTCACGACATTGGAGCCAGGGTGATACTATTACAAACTTTGGAGGTTGGCTACGTGGTTGGTATCGATGATCAGTGGATTCACGTGCTTCTAGGCAAAAATCAAAGAAAGGCGAAGGTCAAATTCACCGACATCTACAACGAGGCATGGTAGAATTTCCTCAGCAAAGACGTGGGCAAATGCTGGAATTTGTAAGTGAGCTATTACTCTCCTACCTTCTATAAGGATGCCATATGCAATAAGAAATGATAGAACGACAAAATAAACCAATCGAATTGAATTTATCAATAATATACTTAAACTAATCATTGCCAGCTATTTATAAAAGTAATTTTGAGAACGTTTGATACTTCCAAATCTTATTTGCAGGGTTGAAGACTGATCTCGCGATATTTTTCTAAATTGACAGTTTCAATAGAAAATGTGGATTTGTTAAGATAAAGAAAATAAGTATTCTAATTCTGCTGCTAAAATGTGTTTAGTACCCATTTCAAAAAAGCAATATATCTTTCCTAAGTGACAATCAATAATTTACGCTTAGTCTTATGGGTTTAAATTGCGTTTCCAACACTCTCTTTTGTCTTGATAAGTGTACTCTGATGGTTTTTGTACCTTTCAATCAAAACATTCATATATTCTTAGAAATTGAAGAAGTAGTAAATCTATTTGAATTTATCAGAGAAAGAGGATATCCTATTCATGGTGACTGCGGGATGTATAAGGTAAAGGGTGCGTGCGTGCATATAAATGGAAGTAAACACCTTAAAAATGATAAACATTTGACTGTTTTAAGAATCAATAACTATCTATCTCATTGAAAGATGAGTGTCCAGCCCATTTTGCATTATCTTTTTATCAGTGGTTTATTTTAGTGATTTTTTTTTTTTTTAAACAGCTTGTTAGATCATTTAATATTTCTTCTTAAGAGTGAGGATGTAAATCTGTTCACTGAGGACTCCAACTAAAAACACAACATTGATAATTTAACTTTGGTTTTCCAGCTTTCTCATTAATAATTATTTGTGCATGACTTTTTGTTGATTCCATTTGACTTTCATTTCCTCGATTCTGTTTGTAATAAATTTAAGTTCAGTCTGTTTAGCCTCAGTCACATACTTAATCTTATTTATCAATTCTTGATCGATATGAATCTAAGCTTTTATTTGTTTTATATTTATTTCATAGTTCTAGTTTTCTTGTTTCAACTGAAGTCTTTATTCTTCTAGCAATTCATAATATTTGATGAATCGTCTGCATTTATCCTTGTTTTACTCCATGGCTTTCACTTGTTTCTTAAGTGTTTAATTTTTAATTTGATTCTTTTCACTTTATTCACATATTTGCAGAAACTACTCTCCTATGTGTTTATATTCTGCTGTCCGGCTATCTATCTTTTCCTTCATAATGTAATTGAGCTCTTGAATCTCTTTGATATTGAAATCAGACCGGTTCATTGCAGATGGTGGCTGTGGTTGTAGGGGAGCATTAAGAATTCTTAGCCAACTTTTAAATATCACTTTCCCTTCATTTTAACGTAACCTAGCATTAAACTATTAAATTTTGCTCTCTTTCATGTTTTTGGCAATGCTCCTCATCTTCTCTGATATAAAAGGAGGCATGCACTTATTAAGGGAGCTGCTCTCTCTTGGCTTTTTGGGAGTTAAAAAACTATTAAATTAGTACTGTTTGGGAGTAATCTTTTTTTATTTGGCTTCTGTCCTCATGGAGCTAAAATTAGTGACATTCTCAATAGGAATGCATAGATATATTCTAGCATTTAATTGTATATTGACCCCAATTATCAGTAGTATATGCGAAATGCAGTATCAGATCAAATCAGTCACATTGAACAGCATTTAGCCATGTGCAATCAAAAGCTCAAGGGTATAAAAGGCAGCCTATTAAGTCAAAATAAGGAAAGTGGTAGTGGAGACAGCTTCATCCTATTTCCACATTGTCAATATCCCTTCCTGGATGACGACAAGCGTAAGTGCAAAATGTTTAAAACTGTCATCAGTTGCGATATTTCTAACACTAAGCTGCAAAAGCTGATGAGAATTCATCATCCAAATATAATCAATCTTTAAAAGATAACCAGAGGGCATCCCAAACCAGGACTTAACTCATCCACTGATGTGTTTTATTCCTTCTACTTTTAGACTGTACCCTATTCACTTAAAAAAATCATCACTGCCAACGATAGTAACCCAAATCTAATATTTCAGTTAGCCAATCTCAATTTTGGTAAAATCCTTAGGAATGTCAACGGATTTCTGATGAAGGAAGGAATTTATAACCTGTTTAAATTATAGGACATTGGTATTACTAAATAGGCCCAGCTCAAAATTTATGTATCGCCGCTTATAGTGTGTGGTGGATTGTCACTGAAAATGGGAAACCATAAAACAGTTATTGCCAGCATTGATAAGCTCATAGGCTGGTGGGAGACATCCTTATCCTCTCACGAGGTTATTCATCCCATCAACAATAAGATGCTGCTCTTGCGGATTCCTGGAGATTTAGCGTCTGAGGAATCGATTTAGAATTCTCTTCGTTAAAACGATAATAAATTAACCAAACAAACCAACGAAGATTGCATTCCTCCCTTGAGATTTTCATAACCCAAAGAATTAAATTTTAATCGCATCAAAGCAAACTGCAATTTAAATTCATATCCAGAATAACCCTTGAACAATATGTAGCATTAAAAAATTATAAAAATTGATTAGGAAATCAAGTTCTTTCGACAAAAACTTAGGCCAAAGACTCAGAGGAAAAGAAATAGTGGATGTAATCAAGCTATTCCTGAGGAGTCAACATTTGGTGATAAAAATGATCAAAGAACCAAGAAATTAATAGGTAGAATGGAATAGACTTTAAAATCTTATTAAAAGGCAAATTATACCAATCCTTAAAATTATGCTTCTTACACCAACCCAGAGCCAGTCCAACACATCAATTATATTAATATTTACAACAATAATCTGCCTGAAAAAAACAACAATGCCAAACTACATCATTATCAACCTGCTTTAGCAGCAGAAAAAAAGCCTAATGAACCCGAATGCCCTTCACCCACAAATGCAAAGATGCCTAACTTATCTCAATATGACTTTGGTGATGGAGAGGGGTCAGTAGATACTTATTAGATGGAGTTAAACCCACACTATGTCGATATTTCCGAATAACCAGGCATTAATAATCGTAATAACCTAATATCAGTTGATCGGGAGCTCTCATAGCATACCTTAAAAGTCAAATAAAGTAGTAATAAGTTTGAAGGTCATAAAGGTAATCAAGTCGCCAAAAAGAATATTTATTAATCTGCAGGTCCTCTCCAGTTTTAACATTTTGTTAATCAATTCATCAAGCCACAGTTCATGGCCAAAAAGTCTAATATTTACGAAGATCCCGGAGAGTATGAAAGCTAACAGTCCAAATCAGTATCAAAAAGCATAAAAAATAATAATCATGACTTTTTTGAATCTGGAAAAAACGTAAGGCCCAAAATTCATAAAATAGACAATAGTCATCAAAACATGTTAAATGAGCAATCTTTGTTAGCAATTACGGACAAACCGGCGCTAAATAAAAAATTATAGAGTATTGAAAGAGGAGTATCTCTAAAAATAAATTCTCTTTTACAGAAAAATAATTAAATTAAGTTGCGGCGTACAAACGAAGGCAGGAAGGAATTAATAGTAAATTAAAAGGTCAAGAGGGTACTCGAGAAAACAAAAGCAGCTATTGCTCAGCTGAATAGGACAAAGACCTCTTTAAGTTTTCCCTTCAAATTGGCTGCTCACTGATATAATTGTTTTAATGAGCTAACTTAGATAATGATTATTTGTTTATATATCATAGATTATTTTCATTGGTCCCCCTGCTTGACTAAATCAGCACTGGTTCCGACGTACTGACCGTAGAAGGGATCCATTTTCTCAGCCGGCCCTCTCAAACCTTGATCAAGGAAGAACAGCATCTGATCGCTAAATTCAGCCCCGAAAACTTTGTCAATTGTTCTGAGAATAAATCCTACTATGAACCCACATCCCAGGCCGATTCCTACAGTAATGCCTACATAAATGAGCGACCACCCTGCAGATGTCACATCTAATATTGCACTTCCCAAAACATCAATGCTCGAAACTGATAAAGTGGATAGATTGACAGTATAATTGTAGTATGTCCTTATTACTATGGGAGAGATGAGGAATGTTGCCACGAAACTGACCACCCAGATGTTTAGCAGACCCAAACTATCCCATACTACTGTTTCATTGATTTTTGGATATACTTTTTTGTAGAAGATGGCAGAGGAGAATCCAGCCAATATACCACAAGCAATAGCTGCTCCAATATTTATGCAGGTGCCTGCTACAGGACCGTATAGAATTGCGCCCATTATGGTGCCCATAATTGACTCACGAATACCTATTCTTCGAGTCTACGAAAAGAAAATTGAAAAGATGTAGGTCGATATGACGCTTGCACTGAGAGCAAAGAAAGTACCCAAAAATGCCTCTTGCCATACGTAGCTTCTAGCATATTAGCCTGTTGAAGGTGTGAAAAATTTTAAGGAGAAAAAGGTGGTGGTAGCACAAAAAGAGAGGAACAGGAAGAAAGTTCCAATTTGGGCAAGGATAGATGACATGTTGCTATGTCTAAAATAGCGGGTCAGCATAGGCTTTTTTATCAAGATACTCACCATTATTCCGAAACTGGCAGCAAAGAGGTAAACACTAGATATTTGATAATCATCGTATAGACGCTGGTCAGGGCAGTTCTGCTGGAGCAGAGCACAGAGGAAATGGTTTAAATTCCAGGCAAAATTGAAAAGTAATGAGTTTAATACTATCTGAGGAGGAGTTAACTTTCCTAAAAGGCCCATTGCTAAAGCCAGCTGAGAAATTGCATTAGCCAAGGCTATTTTTAAGTTAAAAAAGTCCACATCAAAATTTAGGCCTCCCAAGCTTAATTTATAAAAGCGTTAGGGATCTGTGATAACTGAGCTTGAGCCACGAAAGTCAATTATGAACACGTTAAACCAGAATTTCTGTAGGAAGGGCGAAATGATTATGGTGAACGACACGATGAAAAAACTGGTGAAGAGACCCGTGGCTGTTTCACTGGCGAAATAGGTCAGCAGCAGACCGAACCCAATGATCGTGAAGATGGCACTGAGGATGAAAATATTGCCATAGATGGTCTGTGAGATAAAGTTCATGAAGGGGGAGTTAGAAGATGAAGTCACCAGCAGCACTTCACTGGCAAATCCATATATCCAAAATACACCGAACATCAAGATTAGGATAACTGCTCCTATAAATCTGTTGCCAGTTTTGTAGGGGCTATTTGGATTGTCCTCAGAGACGATGCTGAACTTGGAGGGAGTAGCATCTGCAGGATTGAATTTAGGATTGCTTTAAGTCATATTGGATTTTATAATGATTATGAACTCTGAAATAAAAATTATCAATTTGTTGAGTTGATTTAAACGGCCAATATCTTAAAAATATTAACACCTAAAACAAAACTAAAATAAAAGATTGGAGTTGCGGAATAACTGAATTTGAAACGCTGATTCTTCCAGTTCTAAAATTGATGTTTGCTAATCTCACAATATCCCTCATTAGGCTTGTGCTATTTATTTGATATCTATCAAATTGTAAAGCCAATGACCGACGTCTGATGTTCTACTCAAATATTTATCAATAATTGCAGGTGTTTCATACTCTTTGTTTATTTTATTGGTTACCATTTAACAATTATAAATCATTCTCCGAATAACTCCATTTTTTATTCGGGCTTTATCTCAGAAGTACTCCAGGGGTCAACATTTATCTCTTCTTTTTAGCTTGCTTTCTCCAAAGTGGTATGCATGATCTATGACAGTTTGTTTTTGCGCCTCAATGAAATGGAAGTATCAGTATCATTGCTGTGTTGATGGACTTTCAACATTCTTTTCTTCAAATATTGATGTTCAATATTGTTATTTCTGATTTCTTGCCTCTTTTACAACAATTACGGCTTAAACTTGTGACGTTATTACACCTTCAATAACTCTTATTTATTTACAGGAGTAATGTCAGGCAATTTGCGCTTGATAAGAATGCTTTCTTACAATTGCTATTTTTGATTGCCATTCTTTGTACAATCATATAAATGTGAGTCGATTTCAGGCGGAGTTTTAATTATGGTTTGATCAGAATTAGTCTTGACACTCAAATGAGGAGATGTGTTTTTGCGTATTTTCTATCTGTTGATTACCTTTTACAAATCAGCTATTCTCATAATTGTGATCTTAGTTGTATTGCCGTTGCATCTATAATTACGTTTCGATTGTGGCTGGGTTTGTTCTTTTTTGTAAAACGGTTTCTTTTTTGCATCAATTGTGTCCTTGCTACCTTCCCCTCTATCAGAAGCGCTATTTTATTCTGTTCGAGAAGGTTTTAAGCTGCTCAGCTTCTTTTCCAGGAAGTCTTTTAGCAGAATTTTCATTAGCGACTCATTGGTTCTGTTTTTGTTATATTTAACCTGCTGAAATAATTGGTTCCAGGAACACGATTTTTGCCCATCTATTTCAATGGATGAATCGCTATTTTACTCGGACTGCAGCAAATACTTATTTTGTCTGTGGTTGATATGATGAATGTATGTTTATCGGGCAGGTTCCTCCCTTTTATGTCTGAAGATGGGAACGGATGCATCCTGATTACAATCGATTCTATTTTTGGGATGGCCTTTGTTTTTATCGAGCAGATATCTGGCCAGCATGTTTTGATGAGACATTCTCTTTTGTTTAAGATAGTGAAAAGAACAGGAGTAGTCAAGCATACCACTATTTATTGCAGATTCTATTCTATTATTTTTGATTGGAAAACATTAGCATAACACTATTCCAATAAAGCTTTCTTTCCCTTTTTGAAGTTCACAGCTCATTGTATCCACCAAAATTGATAACCAAATTTATCAGTGAAAGAAACGAATACTTTAAAAACCAATAATATTTAAATGTCAAATACAAAGCAACTTCAATGCCCAGTCATCGCCGGCAAATACCTCATAGGTCCTATGATTGGCAAGGGAGCATTTGGCTCCGTTTACTTGGCTACTGTTGAAGGGTAGTAAACCCTTTATGCAGTGAAAATGGTATGACCTGATAAATGAAGTAATAATAATCTGTGCGCAATCCCCAGCTTATGTTCGAATATAAAATCTTGCGAAATTTCGACAAAGTGGTCGGCTTTCCAAAAGTGTACTGGGCTGGCCAATAAAATCGTTGCACCTATATGGTAATTTAACTATTAGGACCGAGCCTAGAGGATCTCTTCTTCATGTGTGAGAAGTCATTCACCCTCAAAACAGTTTTAATGCTTGCTGATCAAATGGTATTAATAGTCCTATTAAGTTGCACAAAATATAGCATTTTCATACTCTTAATTATGTGCATCGCGACTTAAAACCATAAAATTTCCTGATTGGATTAGAGTAGAAATCGCATATTGTGTACCTGGTTGATTTTGGATTGTGCAGACGTTATCGTGATATAAAAACACATCAGCACATTCCCTATAAATAGAACAAATCCTTCACAGGAACTGTTCGGTATTCTTCTATCAATACTCATTTTGGCATTGACCAAAGTCGCAGAGATGATCTAGAAGCTATTGGATTCATTCTGCTCTACTTTATGAATGGTTATCTGCCCTGGCAAGGAGTCAAGGTAACATCTTTCCCACACAGGCCAACAACAAAAATTAGAAATACGAAAAGATACAGGAAAAGAAATTATCAATGCCGATCGAAGTCTTATGCCGAGGACTACCTATATAATTTTCAACCTATCTCAACTACTGCCGCACTTTGAGGTTTTAGGAAAAGCCAGACTACAAATTTTTGCGTAAGATGTTTCGAGAGCTATTCGACCGCGTGGGTTACACTTGGGATTTCAATTATGATTGGTGCAATTTTTAGATTAAAAAACAAATTTAGACCCCCACCCTCACCATCAAAATAGAGAAAAAAGGAGACCAAATCGAAGAAACAGATAACAACAAGGAAGACGGCCCTGTCTAGTTTGATGATTGCGTAGATGAGGACGATATCGGAATTCGAGTTGGAAACATTTCTGGATTTAGGAATTGCAATGGGAGTGAAAATGCTCCCGAAGACAGCATAATGGAGGAAGAAGTCAGTAATCTAAATCTGGCAGCAAGCAATAAAAAGCAGTCTTTCAAACTGCTGTAAGATAAAAATGCGAATATTTGGTGATTGTGTGAATCTTAACAGAATAGTTTGGGAGTGATTATCAAATATGTGGTCTCTTCTGATTGTTATAAATTTCTTGAGATCATTAAGGATGCTGCCCAATCAAAATGAGTTGGAGTCAGTCTATTTCGAACATCAAACTCCATTCAGCAACCAGTGCGGTAAATGCACCATTAATAATTTACTAGGATACCCTTTTTATACCAAGGACAGTCTCAACGATATATGTTACGGTCTTTCTAATGATTTCCTCAATCCCCATAAGCACATCTTGGGAGGAGATTATGACAGCAATGTCCTCATTATTGCCCTACAAAATTTCGGATGTGAATGCAAATGGCTGGATTCACGTGAAATCAATCAAATATGCAAATAAAGTACAACCAAAAACGACCGAAGAAAAGGCTATATCCTGAACAGAAAAGGCAAGAAAAATGGACTTATGGATTTGATTGGCCTCAGCGGAAGGCATTGGGTAGCAGTGCGTTGCGTGAATAATCAGTACTATCTTCTTGACTCAAAATCAGATAAAAAACAAGCTTAAATTATACTTTCTATCGACTTTTTTCTAAGGGAAGAAATATAGAATGAATCGTACCTCATATAAGTACTATCTGAGCAGGACGAAAAATGATTTATCACTGCATTATGCTTATAGTCTTAGTGTTAAGTTATATTTAATGAATTTCCAACTTGAAAATACACTTTTAACCAAACTCAAGCAGACCATCCTCCTAAAAGAAGAAGACAATAAGTTCAATCAAGTACGCACTCCATAACCAGATTATGAATACAAATATTAGGCTCAATAAAAACGATCGGATTGTCAGGGCGGACATCAGTTCTGTGAATACAATTCTTCCTTCCATTTCCAACGCTAAAGCCAGCTTAACTCATCGCATGAAATCGCAATCTGCGAAACGAATTATTCACAAGCCCTAACTATAAAAAAGCAGTAACAATAAAAGCACGAAACGAATTAATCAAGAAATAATGACGAGGGGATAGTATGAGTCAAACAATAGAATAGATTTAGAGGGAATTCTGATTCGTAAACAAAGTATTTTATAAAATTCAACCCAAAAGCAGGTGGTCCTTCGTAGCAAAATATTTTCTTTGAAAACTCCATTCAAGGAGGGAGATGCTTCCAAGGAAGGACTAACAACTAAGGATATTACTCTCAAAAATGAATCTAATAACAAAACAGAAAAGCAAACAGCTCTCAAGTAGTTTACAACCAAAATATAAACTTTGAACGAACAGCTACTACTCACCATCAAGTTCAGTCGAATTAATCCTGATAGCCTTGATAATAAAAAAATATTGGCATCTATCGCCAAATGTAGCCAATAGGACTCCAGTAGAGCCACTAAATCTCTAGAAAAGCTCACCAAATTTATATAAAGATTTAAAATTTAGAACGGCACCGTTGACTTCAAAGGCTTACTTAAACTTTCAACCAAAAAGGTACTATCTAATCACGATCTAATCTGCTTATTCCTTAATAAAAGTTAATTAACCAAAAGACATAAAATCATTGGCGAGTAATACTACACAGTTAAAGAGTTAACAGGCCAGAATTTAGCTGCTACTCGCATCATCTCCCTCTTTAAGATGATTTTTTCAAAGCGGTTTTATACAAAATTCAAAGCCTTGACTAGTCGAGTCAAAATAATCCAAAGACATTGGCGGAATGCTCTGTTGATTCGTCACTGTCGTAAAAATATATTGCAATCAATCACAGCCAAACTATAGAATAATAACCGCCTTCAGGACGAGCTTGCTAAAAAGTGGTCGATGATAAAAACATGCAAAAGATTTGAAGTTCACATTTGTTCTTATTCTCTTGAAGAGTTTAAGCGATTAACAATAAGAAATTTAAAGCATCGCGAAAATAACCAAATTACGCGAATATTCAAGGCCATCTAAACTGATGTCAGCATCATTTACGTCGCTCCCTTTCAACTGCACGAGGAAGTCATCAAGTACTACCACTCCATCTTCACCTTCAATTCCAGCATTCAAGACAAAATATATTTTGTTGTGCCAGAAAACAGCCATCGACTTTAAAAATATGGCTATTTAACTACAACAACGTTGCTGTTATATTCACCCAAAGCTTTGAAAAGAATCAGACAGATTGTGGGATCTGAATATGCTTATATTGTGCCTTCTTATCCCTCTATTGAATACGTAAATCTTTCAGCTGAGTTAAACATACCCATACTGGGTTCTAGTCAAAATATAGCCAAACTCTATTCGACAAAATCAGGCTGTCTAAAGTTATTGACTGCAGTGAGCCAAAAAGAGAAGCCTCCTTTCCAACTGTTGAAGTCAATAAGGTTAATTTTTTCATAAAAATAGTTAGTAAACTCTCTGGCAATCCTGATTCATAAAAACCATCATATAAAGCAGTGGTACTTCAAGATTGAAGATGAAATTCAGAGCAGGGGTTTGGCCTATCTCAATATTAATAAAATTAACTTTTTAAGACAGATTTGTTCTGGAGAAACACTATTGGAAGGGGTAGAATAAACTCAAATGATCACTCTAATTGCGGAGGAACTTCGCAGCAAACTCAAAAGCAGAATTAAAATTATTAATAAGGACATTTATGCAAACTATGAACAGTATATCAGCCATTTTTTAACCAGGGGAGGGATTATTGAGGCTGGAGTATAATGCGATAAAGCAACACAGTTTTCAATTAGCTTCTTCGTTGACCCTTTGGGAGAGTTCGCAATGATCGGCACCTATAACAAATTATAGCTTGGGGGCAAGTCAATCAGTCAGTCAATCAAATTTCCCTCCTCCTTACCTCTAGAATTGATTGATTACTAAGGAATTACTAGAAATCTGTACAAATAACTTTGGGTAAAACTGAAATTATGGGGATATTTCACGGTTGATTTTATATACTCATCCAGCGAACAGTTGCCTTATGCCATTGGCTTAGACTGCTTTCTCAACTAAAAGACAGCTTCCATTTTTATGGTCAATTTCTGCTGTGGCGCCCGATATGACAAAGATAAGAACATTTTGGCAAACTCTAAAAGTGGCATGCTGCACTATGTATACTGTCCTTCAATGTCATTGTTTAATCCTCCAGCCACAAACCCCTTCTTTAAATGCTGCAAGTTTGAGAATATTTCGTATGATCTGTAAAGAAAAGTAGGGACAATTTTCGTGCTGTTGGATAGGATATAAAGTTAGCAGGTTGGCTATCTCTGTATTTAAGAGAATATTCCCCAGTTGCTTCAGGAGCTGAAAAGAATGGTGGACCACTTCTGCAAAGTTTACCGATAATCGAAAAGCAGTCACGATGAAATAGGTCTGCTGAAAGGTCTGGTAACTATTTGGCTAAAAAGAAGTCAAAAATAGAAATAAAGTTACTTAAGTTATGCATGATAATTAATATCCTTTAATATGAAATGAATGGATTCAGAGAGTTCAACCATGATTTACTAATCTTTTCGATGAGATTTTCAGTATAGAATATAATGATAGTCATAAATTGCTATTAATAGAATATGCAAAAGAATCGACAGATCAGCAAATTCATTCTTATGGACAATATGAGCTCCAGCCAACTTCGCTACGATAACCCGCGGATGAGCCTAGACAAAACATCTAGTCTGCAGAAAATCAACTGCTGCTCCTCTGCGAAGGAGAATCAACTTATCTATGAGAATCAGCTTCAACGATTAAAAAGATATATCTTAGAAATGAAGCAACCCCATCCCAGCATCATCAATAGACCGGATATCAAGCTACCAATTCTAAGTTATCCAAATAATAACAAAACCAAAATTTATGAACAAAATAGCCTTACAAAAAAAGAAAGGAAGCACTTAAATCTTAGAAAGAGTCTGTTTGAGGAGTATCATAAGGCTAGTGCCAATAAAGTAAAAGGGGCAAAGACTGCGTTTAGATAACTACAATCAAACCAATGATGATTATGGCCATGCAAATGTTTTCAATGTTTTAATCAATATGGATTTGATTTTTCTTATCATTTCATTCGCGATTAATGCTGCTTCTATCTCCCACCATGGTCTCACCTACCATAGTAGCCATTTCCTCTTTGGGTTCCGTTTCCCTTTCTTCCTCTTCATCTTCCTCCTTTTCTGTCAATAGCGATACTGATTTTTGAGCATGCTTGTTTTTCATGTAGCGGAATAATCCGTAAGCAGTGCCTACTACTATAAGTGAAGCTGCGATTATTATCACTATCAAATACCACTTAAGTCCTTTATCCTCATCAGGGACTGGTGGTGGAGGTGGGGGAGGAGGAGGAATTGGTTTTTCGAACTGAATTTTCTGCTGATGAACTGCTTTTCTGTAACTATTGAGCCCTTAAATATTCATACTGGTGAAATCTCCCGGTTGATCGTAATTGAGCCTAAGACTGAAATGACCCACGATATTGAGACAAATCAATTCGTCTAATTCACTCATATCGCTGACATGGCTGACCAAAAGCTGATTGTCCTTTGTTATAAAGGCTTCATGATATTGTAACAAATTTTTTGATAATTTTACTGGCACCCCAGCAATAAATTGATTTCTATTACGATTGTAAGAAACCACCGTAACCTCTTCAGTTTTGCTGTTATAAAACGAAAGAAAGATGCTTGTGGAGGTGACTGCATGCCAGTTTAGCAGTCTCTGCCCTCCATAATGGAAATATGTTTATTTCAAACCTCCGAAGCGGTACACTTTTCCTGTCAAGGAAAGAACTATCACCATATTGAGGGAAGTTGTCGATGTAATGAACACTTTCAATTCACTGGCTTGCTCGTCAAATGATAATACTGATATCTGCTTAAAGTAACTGTCATCCAAAGTGATATTTTTTAGCTCAGGCACAGTCACCAAATTTAAATTATTAACGTCTGTCAGAACAGCTTTTCCTGTAAATGTTCCATATCCAATACCGTAGTTGCCAAGAGTAACAAAAATTTGGGATCCAAACATAGTAAAATCGTTGATGGGATAAACATTGAGTAAGCCAAAACTCTTGCTGTTCCACTCTGCAATATATATGAGGTCATCTTTTACCTGATAAACCTTAAGAGTTGATCTTTTGTTATTTGAATTAATGTATTCATCGTTGTCCAAGATAAATAGGAAAGTGCCGTCATCGTTTGAATAGATGAACATCTCATCGAAGTGTCGGATGGCATTCGTACCCTGCAGCACGCTTTTGCCCTTGTAAGAGATAGTATTATCAGCTATTTTGTAATTCAAAATTTACTGGCCAGTGCTTCCGCTGCAGAACACTAATAGGTCCGTGATGGCGTTAAACTCTATGTTGGTGCAAGATACTGGCTCAATGATGCTAAACCTAGTGAGCTCCTAAATTTTGCCATTAAACAGGATAAGATTATTATTGGCTAAAACCACAATATTGTCTGCAACTGCAACGAAATCAGAAGCAGCAATACCCTTGATGCGCTGACTTTCTCGCAATGGTGGTAGCAAAC
>Ga0302280_1000468_pt1 | contig 35722 bp, 33 predicted proteins | sample III_Fen_E1_1_FD_198771 | JGI IMG/M metagenome (GOLD analysis project Ga0302280, IMG submission 198771) | Peat permafrost microbial communities from Stordalen Mire near Abisko, Sweden - III_Fen_E1_1 | ecosystem: Environmental > Terrestrial > Soil > Wetlands > Permafrost | place: Sweden: Abisko... | reverse complement strand
TCAATTATTCAAAATATAATTATTAATATATATTATTATTAGTGACTATCATAAACCTGATTTCCAATTTTCATTGTTTCCACATGTCCATGACTCGGCTTGAACATATCTTTTATAAATTGGATGATAATAAATTTTACAATAAATCTAGTACTCTCGAGAATTATGAATAAAGTTTGTTTAATAATTTATCACATCATTTTATTTTGAAAAGAATTCAATTCTTATCAGAAAAATTGCTATCAAATCATTATGGCTGATAAAAAAATTATATTTAACAATATAATGTCCAATAAATCTATCTCCACTAATCATAATTCTTCATCGAATGACTCAATCATCTTCTCTCTCTGCCTCTTTTTTTGAGCCGAAACCTTATTTGCATAGTTGGCTACCAGTTCACTCACTCGGCTCGACATGTCTTTAGTCAATTCGCTCTTTATGAACTTCCGGTAGAGAAGAACTCCAACACCCATGAGGATTAATAACGAGAATATCGAAACAAGGAGAATTATGACGACATGATTGCTGCTGCTCTTGCTTACAGTTTAGCTAATCTGAACACTTTTGTCACTACAATATTTCGGAGGAGATTATAAACTCGCACAAAGCGTTTCGACGATTTAATCGGCATCAAAATTGCCCCGATAGATCATGTTATTGATGGCAACTTCGGGAAAGCTATCAAATCCGAGTTTTATTTCTCTACTTCTCCAGAATCTCAAAGTTTACCCGGGATTAGGAAGATATCCGTCATCCATGTTGAGCTGTTTCAGAATTTGTCGTGTGCATTGATCGATATTCGACCAGTCGCTGCCACAGTACTAATCGAAGAGATTCATATACTCCATCCATTTTTCTGCGCCCTTCTGCTGAAATATGTTATATTGATGCAGCTCTTATCTAATTATTTTTTGACCCACATTAGGTTGATAATTCTAGTAATCAAAACAACAAAATTGATCTAGGTAGCAACTTTGGGGGTTGCAAGTATCGCAGTCAATTGTATGATAGATGGGGGCCTCAATGGTAACATAGTCCTTAAAGAATTTGTATTGGGCTTTGAAATCCCTTAAAAAGACATAGGTATTTCTTTTTGATGCCGACAGGAATAGGGAAAGAGTGCTAACTTTTTGTTTTGGGACGGGATAGTTCGAAATGATCTCAATTTTGGAAAGTTTCTTCAGTTTGTCAAAAGATTCATTTGTGATGAATAAACATGTAATATGTACCTTCTTTCCATTACCGTCGTCTGATTCAATCACGTTTCCCTTAGCGTAATCTACAGTTGGAGAAGCAATTATGATTCCCTTTGCCCCGAGAAATTGAGCACTAAGAGCTCTTTTGGTCACAGAACACGTATCAATATTGCTGGTTTTTATCACTAAATAGGTGGGCTTTGTTAGATGCTCCAATTCACTGATATTTCCGCATAGACTGTAATCGAACAAAACAACATCAAAACTTTGAGTCTTCCCATAGGGAACTTCTCCAAAATTGGCGTAGAAATACTCCAGTTAGTTGTCAGGAAAGTCAGTCACCAAAGGATTAGTGATCACAAGGGTGGCATTGACCATGAAAAAGATGAGTCCGATGCACACGATTATTCTGATCATAGATAATGAATAAATTCAATCCATTCTAATACAAGCTGTTATTAATAAACGTTAAAAATGGAAGCCCTTATTAACAATCTGCTCAGGCCTTTTCGTTCATCCTACTCCCTCTCCGATCTTGGCCGTAGGAAGACAGAGTGGTATACTCGTATTGATGACTATGTCCTAAACGACCGAGATCAGAGACTGCAATATAGTTGCTTTCAGAATGTTAAGGTTACTGACGTATGCGTGGTCTACTGCCACTGCAACAGTGGATCTAGAATGTAGGGTAAATATTAAAAATACTCAGGTGTGCAGTACGTTGAACATTTGATTAAGAAGGGATGGAATGTTTGCCTTTTTGATTTTGCGGGGTCAGGGCTATCACAGGGCAACCACATATCTCTTGGTCATTATGAATCAAAAGACCTAGAATGCATGATTCAAAAATTAAGATTGCTGGGCAATCGTAAATTTCTATTGTGGGGTCGTTCGATGGGAGCAGCAACAAGTAAAAATATGTGTTATTTTGAGTAATCTTCTACTTAAACTAAGCCAAGTATCGAGACGATATTATCGGCTGCGTATTGGACTCCCCCTATGCCTCTTTGTGGTCGCTGATGAAGCAAATTGGAATTGAAAAATCAATACTACCAGGATTCATCATTGAACATGTGATGGACTACATTCGAGATAGAATTAAACAGGAGTACTTCTTCGATATTAAAAAATTGGAGCCATTACGATGCATTGGCCATTTGAATATGCCTCTGCTCTTTATCACTTCTCTCATCGATGATTTTGTCAAAAGTTAAGATGTGGCGCAACTGTATCGGACTTCTAATTGCAGAAATAAGCAGATTGAGTATATTGATAAGGCCCATAACTCAAGCAGAGACAACTCAACCATTGAAATGGCCATCATATTCCTACATAAATGTTTAGTAGAGAGGTCAAAGAGACGAAAACAACTTAGTATTTTCTTAAAGAATAACAAGGACTTGACTGGAAGCAACATGGCCGATTTGATAATTAAAGCCTAGCGTTAGAAAACAAAAATGAGAAGAATGAAGAGTGAGGTCAATATCGACCGTTCTTGTAAATAGAACAGGCCAAAAATGATAAACTCTCATATGAAGACATAATTTACCTCTACTCCTTCGATGACTCTGTAGAATGTGTCCTTCCCTCACATAAGAGGCAGAGATGACGATAAAAGGAGGACTATTAAATATAGTTTAGCTCACATTTAGCATCAAAAGAAGAGCATCATATTCAAAATACAACCTTCTAAAAAGTGATATCATTATATGCATTGAAAATAGACAATTTATAACAACTTTGACTGACATCATGAGCTAAGCTGGCTTTATAATCGTTCAATTATCATCGCTTTAAGCTTTTCTTCGCCTGCAGTTTACGCGTTTACCTTCCGGATGTCTTCTGATATAGACTTATAAATGGGGCTACTTGTTTGTTTTGCTGTCATAAACTCATATTGATTGAGGCATTGGTTGCACATGACGAAGTTCTTTTGCTGAGCATATATCTTTGTCAGCCAAAGCCAATTTTCACTGTTATTGATATCTGATAAATTAGCCTTTCTGAGACATTAAAGAGCGTTTCCACAATTTCCAATATACAGTTCACAAATTCCTAAATGTCAATGAAATTACCTAATATTTTCCATGAATAGCCACTGTTTTATGGCTTTTTCTCGAGATATTTTACAATGCATGCTCGAGCATTTCCATAATGACGGCTATTAAGATAGTAATTGCCTAGTTTCAGCATTACCGCTTGCTGCCGATCTGCCTTGGCAGTCATCAGCCATATTTTAAGATATTTCTCAGCCTCTTTGTTTTCCTTCAAAAGCATATTCTCAACAATTAACTCTACAATTTATTCAGATTTTGTTTTCTCATAAAGTTATTTTGATAATCTGTCGAATTCTTACATCTTATTCTAAGATAGTAAAGACTTCAGTCTCAAGGCTTCGAACACACTGTTATTCGCTTATTTGATACGTGCCTTAATCTTATCCACAACGTTCACTAAATTGAGATTTAAAAATAAATTCAGAACGTCGATCCAGAGCTTATCCTTTTAGGCAGGGGGCATAGCTTATGCATAAATTGGGATAGCCTTTGATGTAGGTAACTCTGAAGGTATCGCGGATTAACGATGCTTTCCATAGTCAGGAAGTTTGCCAACGGCTCGCAAGTGAGATCTTTCAGCCAATACATAGTATCTGTCAGCGGCCTCAGTCAAATTCAAATATTCCGAAAATATGAAACTCGCTAACAGTAAATTGCTGACTGTTCTTGGATTTTCCTTAATAATTTCCCGTAATAAAACCCAAGCCTTTTTGCAGTTTTCTTCTGCTTCGCTGGCAACAAGCAATAGCAAATATTCCAATCTGACTTTCTGATCACTTTTATTATACGAAAGGTAATCCTCCACAAACGGCAATATCTCTTGAGCTCTTTTGAGTTTATTCCGTATGCTAAACATCGAATAGGAGTATTTGATGTCAACGTTGCTGGGGTCAGCTTCAATGTACTTTTTAAATAGTTCTTCCCCATATTGATAATTTCCTAAAATTTAATACTCATCGATTATCCTCGTAATTCTCTGATAAGGAGTCTATTGTTTGAAAGCGCTCAACATCTTTTCAACATTTTTATTTTGAGCCGATGGACTTAATACCTACACTTCGTGTAAATTTTATTTCTTCTAAAAGATTAACTCTTGCAGTATTTGCTTGTATTTAGCAACTAAAAAATTATAGATTTAACTATAGAATTGGTCTTTGATAGAACAGTTAATTCCAGTAAAAGACTTTGACCCCGCCATTTGTTCTGTAAAATATCTTTCGCACAGATGGACGATCGTTTTTTTGATTCGGTCCTTGAGTATCTTATACTTTCCGCTGATATTGAAATCGTAAAGAAAGTGCTCTTTCCTTTTGGTGATTTCGTTCTTTTTGTTGATGAAGTAGTTCATATTCTTAAAGTCTTAGTAAATGTTTAAATCCTTCCAGAACATCCCAGAATACTCCATAGACAGCGATTATATTGCCAGTCGAAGCTAATCTCGCAACTATTACACTACTTTCGCACGATCACTCACTGCCTACACTCTAGGAGGATCGGCAATCAATGTTTAGCCTAAAATTCCATCTTAATTCGTTATAAAAGGCTCCTCTAAAGTGATTGACACTTTAACATAAGTGTTTGCAAGATTTGGCTCTGGAGTTTATGGAGTTCTATCAACTTGTGATAACTTGCATCTCTGCGTGCAAGTTGTAGTTTCTTTGGAGTTAATAGCAGTCAAATCAACCCACGCTCTCATAATGATGGAATTCAAGTCGTTAACATTACTTAAAGTTTTCGGTTTAGTTTTCCTCATTTTGGCAAGTTCATCTTCGCTGACTGCTGGAGTCTTATAAACATAAATCCACTCCCCATGATCCTAATTGATTCTTTCTTCAAAAATTACAAACTATTTGCCTGTGATTTTATCCCTTTTGGTCGAGTTTTAAAACCTGAGTTGTGGAGATTTATAGACATCCTCGAATCCAATATATTGTTTATCTTATTATGTCATTTTGGACCAAGCCTACTCTCTCTTACTCTCTTCTTCCTCCTATAGCTTTTTTAGTTTTTATTATTATACTGATGTATCATCCTTTTTTGAATCCTTTTTTCCTCCTTTCTTGCCTTTATCCTCAAGATCCTTTTGTTCTCGGGCGGTCAGTTCTCTTGGATATATCTTTCCTTTTTCAATCTCAAACTTGAACCATCGAGCAGTGTAAGTAAAAAGCCCTGGATTAGCATCGTCAGTGGTTTTCCATTCATCGGGCGTTGCAAAAATGGCATCGACTTTGAAAGTAACAGTTTTATTAGTGGAAGGATATACAAGTTTTTGCATATTTGTATAACTTACGATTATCTTTAATGTCTAAGTTAATTAAATAAAATGAAGATTATGAAATGCTGCTCATAACGATATATTATGATATACTTTAAGTCTTCACTGATTTATTTGATGAGTTATGGATCACGATCCTTTGAGGTAAGGATAAACGAATTTCTTTTCAAAACACACGTGCAGATGCAGATAATGGATCGCATCTCGGATAGACTGATTTAGGGATGTTGGATTTTTCAAACGAATTAACTCACAATATTTCCAAGCCTCGCTGATGTTCCCATCACTAAGGAGTACTCTGAACCATTAGAAATATAATAGAGTTTAGTACGTCACGTTTTCAGTTGATTATTGACCCTATTTTAAGTATCTGATTTGAATGGATGCATTTGGCAATTGCGGTAACTACTGTTGGATTAAATTCAGGAATGGCTTTACTGAATATGCACTTTTACCAAGAGCGAGGTCGGCTTAGATTATATAGTGAAGAATATTGAGACGATTACGGGAATCAAGTTTTTTATCGCCGAGGGCAAGCATTCCAATTTTAATGACTTTACGATATAGCTACAATCCCAGGCTTACATAGCAAATTAAGCTGTAAACACTGTGTCTGAAATGCAAGCTTTCACTTTTGAGGCGCATAATCATGGTTTATAAATCCTCCTCCGGGATGTTATGATACTTAGTTAAATTTTTAAGTTCAGAGCAAGGCGGTATGGGCGAATTGTCAATACAAAACAAGCAGTTGGTGAGTGCACTGAGGGCAGTTTGTAAAAGTGTTTTTCTTTGATCCTGCGAAGTTTTAGGATCATGGAAGTATTGCAAAATAGACTGAGCCATCCTATACCAAAACTTGTAATTTTTAGACATTTGGTTGCTTTTTCTGATGCTGTCGAAATACTGGTAGCTTTCTCTTGGTTTGCTCTGTAACAGGGCTAGTGCTTGATTGTAAGTGATGGATTCGATATGGTTGCCATAGTTTAGCGAAAACAGGTGCAGATCTTTGTCTTCGACTCCAGTGCATGCCTTACTGAGCAAAGCCTTTGCCTTTGAGTAGTAAAGTAAAGAAATGATGGGTTTTCCATAAATAAAATGTACGATGCCTGTATTACTGGTGGCAAAAGCATTGAGAATGTTCGTAATGATCTTGGTGCTTGGCATTTGTTAAAACTCTTCAACTATATTGACGAAATTCATAAGACTTAAACATTGCTGATAGTTTTTACTGTACATTTCTTTTTGAGCCTACAAAAATCGGCTTATCATTATGACGTTTATCTCATAGTACTTGTTGATTGCATTTTTACGTCTCTTTACTCGGTTTATCAACTCTTACTTTATCTTATCATCTTCTTCACTGTTGGTTAGACAGGCGGAAGGCGCTCCCAGCTGCATCAGTGCTTGATTTGTATAGACTCGACTCATAAACAGAAACTCTTCTCGCGACACCGCAAAAGTTTTGCCATGCTAATGAAGGATAATAGATATCCACTGCTGAGCTTGACCTCGCTGTTCGACTGGCCTGAGCAAATAATATCTGTAGATGCTGAGTACCTCCAAAGAATTTTTAGCAAGAGCATTGAGTTCCTAAATTTAAGAAGATCTACGAGTATCAATAGAAAAATGCGACTCTGCATGAACTCAATGAAGCAGTCTCGATTATGGTAGATATCGTTCAGAATCACCAGAGCATTGTCACGCTTACCCTGCAGGATGAAGAGAATAGCGATGTTCAGCTTTATTATGCTCTCCGTCTGACAGTCCGTGCGGTTTGGATTGCGCTTCAGTTTTCGAGTCAGGATATCGTTTAGTTTACGGAGGCAATTTAGCGAAGATTGCTGGCATCGATTGGCGAGGTATTCGCAAATGGCGAGGTTGGGCTCATAGGAATCGATGTTGATGGAACTGACTGCGAGATTGCTGGGTAATGCCACTCATACTTCAGCGCTTCCTTGTATTTGCCTGCATTGAAGTTTTGATAGGCTTGCTACATAGCTGTAATAATAAGAATCAATTCCACCAAAGTAAATTTGTGCATAATCATAATTTAAACTGAATAATGCTACTGTTAAAGGCAATCTTAAGAAATAGGTGAATCATCCCTTTTTAAGTTTGTCCACTTACACATTGCCGATAGCTCTTGTTATGTTTTAGCCAAGAATGATCGATAGCCACGCCAATAGGGCATGAAACCAATGTCCCGAGGTCACATCCACCTTTCCTAGGGCCTTAAGTGCTCCTCTCGCGCAATTGGTAGGGGTACTAGAAGTCCAGTCAGTGGTATATTTAGTCCCGGCTGTAGTCACAATGAGGGGTCTGCAGGCAAGAATATCTATCTTTTCTTTATTAATATGATTTTACATCTATATTCTTCTGCAAGACATCGAGAAAGAAGATCATTATAAGCCTTGGTTCCAATACTTACTGATAAGTCCTTTAAAGGGAGAGTAGTGGCATGATCAGATAAATTTATTATTGCGCTTCGATGTTTTCTCTACAAAAACATAGGAATTATGCCATAGGTGAGATACGTCATTGGCTCGATGTTGACTTTGATTTGATCTGATATCTCGCGTATCGATTGATGATGAAACTGCTCTAAATGATTGAACTCGTACTGAAGGAACTGATTCCTACATCGTTGATGAGAATGCTGACATCCAGATGGCTAATTTTGTTCAAAATGGTTGCATAATTTGATGAGGTGTACTACAAAAAATCAGCTTTAATAGTGACAATGTTAACATTTGGATATGTCTGCCAAAGTTATGAGCTCAGATTTTACAGTTTTCCTTCATTCCTGGCAATCAGGATTAAATTAAATTCAAGAGCTGCCAATTAAAAGCAAAATGCCTTACCTATACCCTCAGTGCATCCAGTCACAACAGCCCAGGATTTATTTCCGTATCTGTCTGTCCATGATTTATTAAGTCTTGTTAGAATAATCCGCATCAGACCGAGGAAAGCTAGCACTCCTTTGAAGACTACAATGCTTCCAATGATCAATAGAGCAATAAATCCAAGAGATAAAGTTATCTTCATCACCTTTAATTATTTTTAAATAATTTAAATATAGTATTCACCTAAAGAAGCCTGATTATAAATAGTCATACTACGATAAGTATATTTGGGATAATGGATGCAAATCAAGCATAGTCTCAAATGTAGTAGAGACTATCAGTGACGTTTTGAGCTTGTGCCTAAGCACAAATGTTCTGTCCGATGAACATAGCCAATTTCTTCGCGTATTGGAGTGGTCCTGGCACTCGAACTGGTCCTGTCCAATTGGCGTAGTTGAAGCACTCTAAATATACAAGTTATTAAAGTACTCCCTCTTCCATATCTGAAGTCGTATATACAATCTTGTAGTAAGTAGGTTTGGCTGTGCCTCGTGTGCAGTGCTGAGCCACCATGTAGAAATCGTAGCACTAACTCACTACATCCGAATTGATAAGAGTACCGTAGTAGGGGTTTGCCACATCATTATTTCTCTCCAGATAAAATTGCTGCTTTGAGCTTTTGTCAACGACGATATAAGTCAGTTTGGGTACTGGAAAGCTGGTAGGAATATTTTTGAGCGCATCTTCTATTTCTTTAATCTCTGCAAATAAGATTAGTCCTTCATTTTTAGATGTGTTTTTGAATAGGATTACCTACCCTGGAGGCTTTTTGTTGCTTTTTATGTATTTTGAAAGGCAATCGTTGATCAGTAAGGTCATTTTTAGAGCACTGGCGTTTTATTGGGAGAAGTAGTTCGAGTTGAAAGCTGTCATCGAGGAGTTCATAGTGGAGCAGTAAGCAACTATCATTATTCCTTTCCTATCACTGTCTTTGTCGCTTTATATACTAACTAGCATCACTCCCAAACTAATAACATTATCTGGTATGCGAGGCGCCCATAGTTTATTGCCAACTTTTGCTGCCATCTGAAGAAGTATTTTAGTAAAAATAGAATTAAATCCCTTTTTCTGAAGTGTCGAAACGATACTGATTTGAGTTGGTTTCTGATTTTAATCCTTGAGAGTAATTTTTTTGATTAATTTATAATGATTTTTGGCTGACACAGGCAAGATAAACCAAAACATGTTGGAAGTCACTTTTTCTTTTACTAATAAATCTTCAATATCAAGTTGGAGTCTCTTCGAGTCTGAATAGACAAACGGAATGTTCTTGAAGGTATACTTCAGGGCGAGGTTTCGACAGGTTGAACTCAACAAGTTATTTATGTTGGATAAGTCAAATTCTCGAGGACAAACTGCACATATTTTTAAGATGACATTAGGGTCGAAAAGGGGTTTGTTGAAAAGCATGAATCCTCCTACTTTGTTGTCCTCCACTCGTTATTTTCCTCCCAGTTGAAGGACAGGATTAGCCATTCTTTTAGCTTAAAATTTGTAAGGAGTTGTAGCAATCTTTATGCCTAAGTTTTCTTCAACTGATTTCAAAGTAAAATTCTAAAGACCCTTTTCAAGGTCATCCATAAGCCCTGTCAAATCCTTGAGTTTTTTCCTCGGATCAGTAATAGTCCTATCACTAATTTATCTTCTTTTTCTTTAATCAAAATTATCTGGAAGTCCACTCATCAGCATAAATTCGGGAACGAGAATGATGTCAGTCTTTTTCTTTTTCCCTTAGCCTGAGGTTGCCTTGAGGAGTGGTTGTTTTTTATTTTGCACTGCAATTCCATAGGTTTGCCTATAATATTAATAAAGATTAAGAGTAACGCCTTTATTCTGGAACTTGTAGGTTTCTATGTTCTAATCAAAAATAACTTCCTCAATGACGTAGTACTTCGATTTTCCATAGTTCGACATCACCATCTTATAGACGAGCTCTTCCTGAATCAACAATCGCTTTTAGTTTTTGCTTAGACTTGAGTTCATAGCATAGATTCGATTTATAACTTCCAACACAGATTCCGATCGGATTATTTTAGTGGCAGGATTTATTTGAAGGAAAAGACCATTTTACCGCATGTCAAACCGAGTCGAGTATCCATAGAACAAAATAATTCCTGCACTGTCGATACTTTATTTTTTACGAGGATCAAAGTAACTCCTAGTTTTGCCAATTTCACTATAATCCAACTGCGCCATAAAATTTTTGATGACATTGTTCAGAAATAAAAACACAGGTCCACTGACGCACTTGTCTTGAGCAGTTAAATCTTTAAGTTGAACAGTCCGTACCTTTTTGATGTACATTTCATATTTAGGGCTACTACCAATAATAAAAGTCACCTCAATGGTCGCCATTTTGTTGCTTGTTGTAAAGAGAGTTCTTCCAGAAAAAATGAAAGGTCCAATTATCCCTTCTATTTGCTGCCTTGATTCTTTTAGGAGCTCTTTGACGGAGTAGTCATCCACATTGGGATTGAGTTTGAAATAACAGATGCTGATTGCTCCTTATAGTCTTAAGTCCACTTTGAAAAGATTGCTGGTGAGGGCGATAGAGGGACACTTGTCAAGGTAAGAACCTCTTTTCCTGATGGGGAGAGAGCTAATGCTGAATTGTGTTTTCATTCAATTAAATACTAAATGAAGGAAACCCGCTGATTTAAGGAGCTTTCCAAAATCTGTTGAAAATACTAATATGGATATGCGGCCTCGCTTTTGGTAATAGCTGTTTATAATAATTATCAAAAATAAATAACTCAATACAATTTTTGCTAATATTTTACCAACAGTTTTGATACAAGAAAGAGATGCATTTTGCAACTCGAGCCCTTATGGAATCATCCAATTGTTTCTTCATTAATTTGTTATTTATAATACATTAGCAGATTGATCGTCCTCGATGTAAACTAAGATTAATCTATAATTTAGTCTGGTGAAATCTTTCATGGACTTAACATTTCTCATGGAAACTTTCTGCATCAATTGGTTGATCGCTTTGATATTTTAAACAAATTAACATTTAATCATCTATTTCAATATATACATATATCAGTGTCATGTTGACTAGATATCTCTTTAAACTATCAAGTTCTGCTCTTGCCCGTTACCCCTTCTCCACTGCTGCTACTCGTGATCGAATTAATTACTATTCCATCCTCTAAGTTGAGTCAAATGCAACTCAATAAGCAATCCGAAAAGCTTACGCCGAGCTTACTCAAGGCCTTAAACCCGAATACGACTCTGTAAAATTCAAGAAACTAAACTAAGCATTTGTTATCCTGACTGACAATAAGACAAGAGACGCCTATGATTCCTTATTGAGTGTTCGCAAAAGCTCATACATGAGTCCAGAAGAGGAAACAATTCCCTCAACAAGATCCTATCTCTCTGAAAGGAGAAGCAAAGCGTACTTATACTTCCATTTAGTCTGGAAGATCTCAAAAAGAAAATGAATATTGATGAGTTTGGCCGATATAAAGGAGGACTTCCGAATAGAACAAGCAATTTGAGGGGTAAATCAAGAGAAGTGGCCGGAACAATGCATCGTCCTCGTTAAATTGAAGAGGAGCTCGATCATTATCCCGAGTTCAACGTTATAACAGCTGAAAAAGCGGAATCCTTTAAAAACTTCCATCAAGATGAGAGAGAAGCCCGCACAATGAAATGGCCTTGGTTTTCGTTTGAAGTTGACTATGACTACTTCACCTTCAGACATTTCAGAAAGAAAGTGTGGCCCAAAATACAACTGCTTATTTTGGCGTTCTATATAATTCCCACTCTCTACTACGCCTATGAATCATTCGAGAAAAAGGAATTGACGAAATGTAATTAATTTATCATGCAGAAATAAAAACGAAGGCAGCAAAGAAAGTCGAAGCTGAAGCCGCCAAGTTAGCAGAAGCCTAAACCTTGGCCGAAGCCTAAGCCATCAAGTTAGCAGAATCTCTACTCGTTGCTTCTTCTTCTTAACAAGAATCAGTATGATGGGGATATTCTCATAAATGGCCATTACCCAGCAATAACTTATAAATTATGTTTGATTAATTGAACGATGATATAATATGAAAAGGGAAGCTAATTTAATCGCATAATAATTTTAAGATTAAAGAGCCTATCAACATATAATAAAACTAAATCTCTTTAACGGATATAAATAAACAGATGGGAAATTGTTAAGCTTGTTAAAATTTAGATCTCAAATCTGGAGCTAATGTTACTCTTCTGGCAGAGCCCATACTCCTCTCCTCTAATGTTATCGAATAACTTCCTGAGTTTTGTCCAGAGTCAGTCAAGAGTATCTATGCCAAACTAGGGGAATTCATCTATACTGAGGTCCATCCTTATGAATGGAAGTCTCCTGTCACTTTAGATAACGGAGCATTTTATTCTGGACAGTGGTTCAATAATAAGAGATGTGGAAGGGGACGTCAAGTTTGGAAAGACGGGACATTATATGAGGGATATTGGAAGGAAGATATGGCCAATGGGTAAGGCAGATTGATTCAGGCCTCTGGTGATGTCTATTAAGGTCAATGGGTTAATGATAAAGCTGAAGGGAAAGGAGTATATTTCCACTAAGATGGTACCAAATACACTGGGTAATGGTTCAATGATAAGCAGCACGGATATGGACATTAAAAGTGGGCTGATGGAGCCGAGTATGAGGGAAACTTTGTCGAGGGTATGAAGGAAGGCCATGGAATTTTCAGTTGGCTTGATGGCAATAGATATGAAGGAGAGTTCAAACACAATAATATTGAAGGGTATGGTCGATATATCTGGGTTGATGGACGATAATACTAAGGATTTTGGAAAAATAATAAAATGCATGGAAAAGGTACTTTTATATGGTCAGATGGCAGAAAATATATCGGAGAATACGTGAACTAAAAGAAATAAGGCGAGGGTGAGTTTACATGGCCTGACGGCAGATCATACAGAGGCCAATGGAAAAATGGTAAGCAAGATGGTCGTGGGGTTTATAAAAATAAATAGGGGATTGAACGAATCGGTCAGTGGGCGAATGGTAAAAAGATAAGATGGTTGGATTGATTGATTATTGAAGTATAAGGTGATAAATAACATATAGTATGTATTAATTCCTAAATATGAAAGTGTTTAGGTAAAAGCTGAAATATGCATAAATTTATCAAATAAGTCTCTTTTTATGAGAAACATTTGGGAGGGGTTACTGCTTTTTAGATTACTGCTTTTTCTTATTCGAGGTCAAATCGTTTAAAAAGAAGGTTTCCATAGCCTTCTGACTATTTTTATCGGGGCTTGATGATTTTGATGAATACTATTCTTTTATATCTTTTTTTGTCAAAGGATTTTTTTATTCTTCAATAACAGGTAGGGTATTTTTAATCATTTTATTGTTTGCCACCTTTTGTACTATTTTGGATCGACTAGTCGTTTGGTCAAGAAATTTTTTCTTAGATTTATTAACACTATTTTTTAATCTTGTTGCTTGGATGAAAGATCCACCTACTCGTTTGAAATTATTATTTTGAAAGTCAGATGAAGCATCTTTTAGAAAGCTTCTAACATCATTCTCAATCTCGCGTTTGTGGCCTTCAATTATCTCTTTAATTCGTGAGGTTTCTGGAAATTAAACAAATTTATCCCTTTCACAGCACTTGCAACTTGATAGTTTATAGCTAATCATGTATATAATAGCAATAATAATTTTGACTGAAAGAGTAATTGCCATAATGATAACCATAGTAATTGTGACAAAAAAACGAGGAATATAATCGGACCCCAGGCTCAGTAAGACAGCACTCGCTATTATGTTCCATAAGACATATTTACCAACATGAACATACTTGATAAGTTTCCATGAGTCCTTCAAGCCAGCATTTTTATCTGATCCTCCCTCCAAACCTTTTGTGCCCCACGAAATGTCATCAATTCTGCAAATTGAATAAATATTGAGAATGTTCAGATAGGTTGGTCCATAGAAAAGGAAAGAAAAAGCTCCCATAATCACTTCAAAGAGAATACTTGCTTTTCTGAACAGAATCACATACACAATAATAGGCAAAGCATAGATGAGTGTACTTGCCACTAACATCCATCTCATTGCATTGATTATTCCTTATCCATATGGAAGGTTTGAAATGAGGGCTTGATTTTAAATTAAAACTAAATAATATTAAGATTACATGCTGCATTATCAATTAACCCCCTAAATACATCAACCACCAAAACAATGAAGACTGTAATTGCAAAAAAGCCAAATAAAGTTGAAACCGCATAGATATAAGGTTTAAATTTCTTATAACTGTTTGTAAAGTGCAAGCTAAAGAAGATCATAGATGAAATCAGTAGTACATATATGAAATCCATTGTGAAGACGAAAGCATTGTAGAATTGACTATGACTTGCATCACTAATTGCACTCCCTAAGACTTTGGTGAGAACATCAGCTCTAAAGGCATCCATAGCGATGTGGACAGTAAATAAGAAAAGAGATGGGGCAAAATATGATAAAGAGTTCATTAAGGTTAAATAAAACATTTGAGCATGCAAAAAAAATTCACATTTGGCATTTTTCTATTTTTATCTTTGTTTCTATCTTTATTAGGGTCGAAGAGATGAAAATTAAAGAGAATTTTAATTGTTGAGGCCTTCACTCAACTATTTTTTAACTTTTTCAAAAGCAAAGAAACTTCCGTTGATCCAACGTTTTCTTTGTCCAAGTAATCCATGAACAGTCTTTATTGGATCGACTTCAGCATAAGCATCTGGCAGATATGCCATACTCAACCCTTTTTTATGTATACCCATACAAAGGATTCTGTCCTCAGCCAGGTAGATATTTTAATTGTAGAGCATTTGTTCCTCTGAATCTGGAGATATATTCAGAATGCATTTGTTAATGAAATCAGGAAGTAATACTCTTATCAGAATGCTTCCAACACTAAGTTATGATGGCTATATCTTATTGTTTGCCAACTTTTAATCTATTGATTTGAAATAAGATTTCAGGAGATCGTCACTTTAATCACTACCATATTGGAAAATTTGTTTAAGATTGTAAGCAGAAAATGCTCCCGGAAGGACGTGGATAAATCCAAAGGATGCTTCGAAGGGCTTATCCATCAAATGAGCAAAGTGATATTCAACTTGCTGGGTTCTCTGAATATCTGCGAACTTTAGAGCAATTCCTGTTAAGCAATCAATGTCTTCATCATCTACTTCTTAGTGTCTTTCAACTTTTTCAATTTTCAAACTCATGTAGCCGCATACACCGCCAACATTATCATCCCTTTTCATGTGGGAATACATTTTAACCAAAGCTTATGCTCCAGGTCTGAGGCCGACATCCAGTAAAACAGCATAGTTAGGTCTTAACTCTTTGCAGAATCCATTTAAAAACCAGTTATGAGACGATAACTTTCCGCTATTTTTATATTTGATGCAAAGAAACAGATTCATAAAAATATATTTCGGTTTGCGATCTTGAGTATTTGGAGGAAGATTATTACTAGCCATTTATTCACCTACGGAAGGCAGAGGAGGAGTAGAATAATTGTTTTCAGTTATGGCATAATCAGATTCCTATAGATTATCTGCGTATCTATTTTCTGTATTTTATTATTTTTTCTTCCGTGGGATTTTTATTTTGTTTCTAAAGCATGCGAGATAAGCCAACTCATCTCGAGATTATACAAACTATTTGCAGTATCGCTCTCCTTACTGCAGGGCTTTTATCACCAGTGGCTTCGCTCGACGAATATCTAAAGCGTATTCGTCAATTAATCTTTCATCTGTGAAATTTTTCAGCTAATCATCATCCATCGCATACTCGATCTTTCTTTGTTGTCGGGCCTCATTAATAAAAAAAGGTTTTAGTTTACTCGGTAGATCGTCATACAATGGCCTTTTGATTTTTAATTTTTGAATTATTTCGTGCAACTCTTTTATTTCTTGGTACTATTGTCGAACAGTAGAAAACCGTCGTTAATTTCTATCCTGCAGCTCCGTCACACTGAACAGAAAATTATTCACATTTTTAAGTTCATACTCCTCGATCTCCTTCTCTGTCATTGTCTGCGCCCGCTTTGCCATCTATTCGACCGAAAGAGTTGGAGCAATATTTTCACCGAGATTTATGTTGTTTGATCTCTCCAAGTCCTAAAAATAATCAATGGTTGTTTGATCCACTTTTAGAATTCCATCCATCATGACAAATACTCCAATTTTATCAGGATCCATCTTTTCGAAGCCAACTAAATTCATAATATTTTCTGCAACTCCAGCGAGTGTGCTCTTTAACATCTTCTTGTCTTCACTATACATGCAGATGCATATGGCCAACTCTAACCCTTCTTTTTGTTTCATCAAACTCAGCATATTGTCTTGATTGTTCTTTTGAATATCTTCGAACCTTGCCTGAGATTAAATCTCATTCACATCGCAAAGGACGTATTTATTGTCGTTAATAGAGGTCTTTACAGCTATTTTTAGACCATCTGGAAGGGAAGTAGAAGTCAATTTGGATGCTGAGTTATCCAGTTATGTTTTATGAGTTTTGAGGGCGATTTCAATGGGTCTTAAAAAACCACGATGAGTGAAGTCTTATTATTTCAACTTTGAACACGCTAAGTCGATGAATTTATCTTCCTCCGTTTTGTTATGGTTTCCCTCCAGGCTAGACTAAGTAGTTTTTATCATTTAAATAAATATTGAAATAAAATGATGCCAAAGATGATTTAAAGAGTAATAGCTAGACTTCTTTTAATTACAATATTACTATTTTTAAAAAGTTTAGATTGCTCGATGAATCGAAAAGGTTAGAGGGTCAAGAATTCATTGAGATCGGTAGTGATTATTTAAGTTTAATTTAATATGAAAGTTAAATGATCATAAAGAAATTTAGAAGTCCTTCTTCTATTCCTTTGATTGTTATTAAACCCAGTATTGCTTGTTTTTCAGGACGCGGTCATACAAAATTTGGCATTTTGGCTCCAGTTAGCTGACACCCTTAAACAGAGGTATAATCATAACATTGAGGAAATATAAAGTAGATTCAATGTTCTGCAATGGCGTCTCAATCCTTTGCTCACAAATCGGTAACCCCTCCTTTTATTATAAAATTCTCTATATAGAAAATTCTCTACTTGATTTTCGAATTATTTGTAAAGCAAATTAGTCCACTTCATGCACACATTCACGTCTTTCGTGGTATTGTTTAGATCTGCAGCATGGAGTAACAGACAATTGACTTACAAAAGATGATGCCTTTCTAGTAATTCCTATTTTGTTATTTTCTTTAACTCTTCAATCTTTTTTAGTAGCCAGCCGTGATAAAAATTGTCTGTTTTTAAAATCATCTCGGTTATCTACTCGAGATCCTACATTGTCATCTCGAGATCATACTCTCGCAACAGTCTTCTCAGATTGCTGGCATGCATTTTTTATAAGGGAGACTGTGTATCAAGTGATAAGGGGTGTTTCGAATTTTTATAGTAGGCATTTGTGAGGCCTTTGTGCCCGGAGTCATGGGCGTAGGCCGTTATCAACATGTAGATCCGTTTAGTTGTGGTAATATTTAATCTTTCTTTCCATCCATAGCGGCAAAGGTATTGGTCTAAAGTCTAAATAAGGGTGAGTATACTGTCATAACATCGAATGCATGTGTTATATTGTGGTAGGGTATGGGGTTATACAATTTGGTGATTGCTCTCAGAAACTACTGAATATGCTACTCGGAATGATCAGTCCATGGATTTTATTCCTTTATTATGGCCATGATATATGCCTATGGGTGTCTTTTAAAAGGAGCATAATCTGCGTGGATGAGTTCCATATTCAAGCATATTAAATCTTCCTCTTCTTTGTTTTCTAAGTTGGAGTGCATTGATATTGTTAATGAAATATATTTAGAATAAATAACTATTTAAAACCAATAGAAATCAGTTAAAAACTGGAAAGTTAGTAGGAGAAAAATAATTTTTAGCCTATAGAGCAGTATGGGGAATAATTTACACGCTTTTATCAAATAATCGGGCAGAACGTTATCACTCATTGTTTAAAATTATTCGATCATTTGTCAAGTCCTCATCTCAAACTCAATAAACTAATAATGAATAACATTTGATTTCAGTCGAGAATATCTTATTTCCAAAAGCATATTAATTTAAATTTTGGAAAATACCTATGAGGCCAATTACTTTAATTTCATAATAGGATATATTAGCATGGCAGAAGAGGAATAAATAAACCCACTCACTCTTGTCGTTGGTGATTTTCATATTCCTCTCAGGTGTGCAGAAATTTCACTTAAATATAAAGAAATGATAACTCCCAACAAAGTTTCTGCTGTATTCTGCACTGGCAATCTCGGATCTAAATAGGTATTTGATTGAGTAAAATATCTATTGGTTACATTCCATGCTGTTAAGGGAAACTCCGAAGACGACACTCTTGCTGAATTTATGGATTAAAAAGTATATTTATTCTGAAGCAGGTATTCTAATTTTGCGGAGTTAAGGTTGGTATTATTCATGGTCATAAAATCATCCTCGGTTGATGAGGAAGCTTATATAATAAATCTCAATAACTTGGAATACGATTATTAATAATTGGTCATTCTTATGATCTAAAAACATCCAATCGCAACGGTGTATATTTTATAAATCCTTGATCAATGACAGGAGCCTACAATGCGCATTATATCAATGTAGCGCTTTCTTTTATAATTGTTGAATTCAAGAGCACTGAAATCGTCAATATTGAAAAATGATTTACCAATAATGGTCACAAAATAACTAATAATGAAGCAATCATATATACTGCTCAGACTCCTCCCTATAGCTATAAAAATCCTGACGATATTCCTCCTCATCATTGCCTTAGAGTTCTTCCAACAGTTTCATGATATTCTTTTTGGTTTTAGCTGGAGATTTTTCTTTTTATTGTTGAGGATTGCCTTATTTTTTAATACTCAGACTCGATTCATCTTTTTTTGTCATGAAAGATTAAAGCTACCAGAACTTCTATTCCACTGATCGGTAATCTTTGCTTTAATCAACAACTTTCACTCTACATTATTTCGCAAGTTTTCTGGCTTATTCCAGAGATTTCCATTTGCCTTGCGGAATTACTTTAGAAGACTTGGCCTTTGGTTCTTCCATGGGAGTAATCTAATATATATTGACGGCTGACTTAGGTTCAATGATTAAGGGAGGGTACATTTATATTTACGTATACTCTATCTTCTCTATTGCATTATTCTTCACCATTAGAGGATTAATATTAAGTTGCTTGATCTAGTTATTACTCTCCTAGTATTGTGATTCGTATACATTAGAATCAAATTTAGCAGGAGTTAGCTGTTAGCCCGATTGACTCGTGTTGTAGCTTCGACTTATCACACTATCCGCAATTAGCTTGCTACGAGCGATACTACTTTCTTTCTTTTTGCCAATTGAACGCTTCTTAGATAGAGGAGGTCTTTTCTGATTGCTTTACTCAATTGATTCAACAGTCTGAGAGTAGCCAATCATATCTTGCTGCAATTGTTGCAACTGAAGTCGCTGCTTCTCACTCTCATTCGGTTGCTGAGACTGTTGAGGATCTTTTGGAATATCAAGGGCCTTGACTGGCCAGGGGGAAAGTTTGGCTGTTTCATAATCGCTTTTTATAGTTTACAAACTTTAGTCATAGTAATTTTCACTTTGCTTTACTGGGGAAATCTAGTTATTAGAGAAGTAGTCTTTGCTGCTGACCTTCACGGAGGACGATTATTTGACAGTCACCTATTTAATGTTATTGTCTTCTCCTTCAAATTTTTTGTTTAAAATCTCAGTATGCGCCTGCACAAAATCCAGCATCTTTGTGGCTGGCAAATTTATCTTATTCTCATATTATTGGTAGAAGTTTGTGGTGACTTTTACCTGCTCCCGTTGTCGAGGTTCAGTTTGATATTCGTCTTGCTCGAGGATTTCTTTCTTGCTTTTAGGAGAGTAGTTGTTTTTGGGAGAATTCGTCTTCAAATCATGCTCGTTAAAAGTCATTAAATTATCTTCGGTCGAAACGTGCTTTTTCAAGAAAGGATTTTATAAGGATTTTTATCTCTTGTAAATTTGTATTGGGTTCGGTTCAGGGTTGCCACTTTCGACTGGGCCGATATTTGCTTATTTTAGAACTCTCCTCTCACTTGTATAGACTGAATTTTTAGTGATTTTATTTGCCAGCTCAGCAACTCTATTCTGACTCTGCAGTTTTCGTAGCTCAATAAGATCATCTTGGCAGCGACTGTCGCGCTATTATTTGGCATTCTTGGGCCTCAAATAGGTGCTTGTCGATGGAATTTCCAGCTGCGATTGGTTGGGATCGATCAGAATAGCAAACTTTTGAAGTTTCTTGACCTTATACCTTCGATTGTAGAATTAGTCAAGTCCGATGCCCTTGCTGTCCTTTTTGGAAAGGGCATTATTAAATGGGATTTTACTAGCAATTCCTGATAAACTTTTATCGTAGTATTATGAATTGTCAGACTCGCCAAAAGGGATACTATCTGAGGCAGGATTATTCTTTTTGAAATTAGACACCTTGTCGAAATATTCTCGCTGCTGCTTTGCATCTGAGAAGAATTATCTTTGCTGGGAAACGTGGATGGGAGGTTGAGGCATGAAGCTGTTCTGGCTGCCTGCTATTATCTTATTCATGAACTCTTGGTAGACCTGTCCCTGGTTGTTGTTTTGATATGCCTATTTCACTTATTTTATGCACACCTCAAACATCTTTTTCATCATGTCTAAATACTCAGCAGAAATATTCGGTGAGGGTTGAGTGTAGAGTCCCATATTCGGAGGAAGGGTTGCGTTTTGATAGTAGGACTGAGCCTGGTTTACATTGCTTGGCATAAACTGAGAGTAGTTTACATTCTCATTCCGAATTGGGTAAGGGTTACTTCTGCTGTTGATGGGCTGATTGATATTCTATTCTATCTCATTATTGGAAGGAACTTTGATTTGTTCTTAAATTTTAGGCAATTCGCTTGTCTCGACTTCAGGTGGGAGCTGCTGCTGTTTATCTGCTTGAGCTGAGTTGTTTTCTTCCAGCAGCTCTTCCAGATCTCCGTCATAGTGCTTTCTGAGATTACTAATTTCTCTTTCATACTCTTCGTATATTATTTTTCCTTTATGAAACTTGTGTTTGATTTAAATAGCCTTGGATTTGATAAGACTTTTGTCAAAGCGGTTATTGTTGCCCGAGTTCATCTCTATTTTCGGGGGTTTGCTGTTTGGATCACTTTTCTTCATTATTAAAGGCTTTTATTAGTTTTTGTTTGAGGGCATATAATCATGGTACACATTCTCTTTTCTCTTCTTCTCTTCTTTCATCTCAGTCTACTTCTTGCGCTGCTGTTCGAGTCGCTGCTCTTCCAACGCTCTTAAATACTCTCTATTTTTTTCTTACTTTCTTCGTCTCTACTCTTCATCATCCTTTACGAATGGATTAAAATGGGGATTATAGTTATTTGACTCATCTGGAGACTTAGCTTTATTAATAGGCTGATTTTGATGGTCTGACTCTGGGATTGGCTGCGGCTGTTTGCCAAAGCTTCTAATTTTGTTTCGATCGCTGCTGTTGGGAAAGAGGCCCTAATGCTTTTGATTTTGCAGTTTAATCTTTTGGAGCTATCGCTCGTTTATGAAATTATTCTGCCTCTCATCTTGCCCCCTTGACTCCGCCTTATAAACTTCGGGAGCCTTTAACTCAGGAAAATACTGAGGTAATTCTTATGCTCCCCTTTTCTGCGAGTATTTAATGGCCTGCGAAGGATTTCCAATGAGTTCGTTCATGATTTAGTCCGCCAGGGCGGATGATTTATTATCGATTATTGGTTTTCCGCTGGGCTTATTTTTTTCTTAATAGAACTGCATTAACATAGAGTTATACCTAAGCCTAAAGTTTAAGCTTCTCGAGGCTATTGATATCCGAATACAGCCCTTTTGTTAGTTCATTGTATTACTGAAGTTTTGCCTCCTGATTTTTGCGATAATGATAACTCATTTAAATTTTACAAACTACTATATTCAAATAATCATAGAGATTATCATTTCCATTTATCTGCAATGTCATTATCATTTATTATATTTTCAATCATATGTATCTTAAGTATTTAAAATTATGATATAAATTGTTCTTACAAGGAAATACTATATTGTAAAAAGTATAAATAACGTTAATTCAGCTGATTCATTCATTATTCGTGTTTTATAAATTATTTAAAACACCAATTGGAAAGGAATGAATTATAGATGCACTTATAGTGTATATATGAATAATATAAATAGATAATAAATTGGTAATATATATATGACAAACAATTATTAATTTCAGACCATTCAAAGAGATAAAATTAAAATAGGAATCAATCTCCGAATATTATTGTTTTCAATCAATGGAATGATGACCTGTTATCATTATATAGATAATCAAATGCCTTAGACTTATCTATTCCTTGATCCATTAAGTAACTATTTTATATCTAATATTAATTAAATATCAATATTTGCTCATAGATTCCATTCGAGAGGAAAAAATAATAATTGCTGAATATGAAAATCACGAGATAATAAAAAGCCGGTAGGAGGTCGCAACAGTTATGAGTAAATTAGTATCAATATTCGAATAATGCACCTTATAAACATCATTCAAGTGAAGACATGAACCTTGGAAACCCTCTCAATAACTTCCTTGAAGGATGGTCTTTCATTTGGATCATGTGACCAACATTGCTTCATTATCTCAATAAGCTCAGGAGGACAATCAGGAGGAATTATAGTCAAATTTGGTCTTTTCTTTTACATTGTCACATGCTTTATAATGGCCATTGGAGTCGATAGTTCGTTGTATGGTGTTTTTCTCGCACAAATTTACCAAAGCACGACAGCGTAGGAGTACACATCTACTTTTATTGAATACTGCCTATTGTCGAGCAACTCAGGAGCCATCCAATGCTAAATATAGATAAAAGTACGAGTGTTCCGAGATACATAGTCATCATTTCGCTTTCAGGACTGCGAGAAAGACCAAAATCGGCCACCTTAGCACTGAAAACTCCGTTTTATTCTATCACAAACACATTGAGACTTTTAAGATCTCGATGAATGATCGGAGGTTGCATTTAATGAAGAGAAAGCATGCCTTTAGCAATTTGTAAGGCTAAGTTTATCTTCTGATTCCAAGAAAGAGTCACAGTATTTGCTTTCTTATGAAGCAGATCAAACAAACTTCCCTAAATAAACATTGAGTTACTGAATTGCAGAATTAGGTGAGCAGATAGTAGTTATCGTCAGATTTGGAAAGGCCAACAAGCGATACAAGATAAGGATTGCGTTTAATCTTAATATAGGTGAGTAGTTCCCTCTCGAATTATTTTAGGGCGTTTGGATTTTATGTTTTTACTTTTTTAATCGCAACTACTTAGTTCAGATACTTGCCCAAGTATACTTCACCAGCACTTCCACTCCCTATCACTTTTTACAACTTCAGTTTATTGAAATCAATAATGATGTCTTGACTATTGTTTATGATTTATTTCAACTCTTTGAGCTTCAACTTCGATAGAATTCCTTTAAGCAACTAAGGATCAACAGTGGGTTTGGGTTTTACAACCTGAATGGGAGGAATAGTTGCACTTTTAAGCCAATCGTAGTTCATAATGTTTTATGTAAATACCCTTTGAGAATTGCTTGTGCCTAGTGAGCAACTTTTATCTTTACTATTTTTTTGATCTTTCGTAGGGGCTCCAAAATTTTAGAAAAAGCTGTTTATTGAAGATTTGGGTTGTGGATTTTATACTGGTTTCTTTTTATCTTTGGGAGGCTGAGTAAAAGCTTCGAAGAACGAAAAATCTTATCTGCCTTCCGTCTTGGCTGGTTTAGTTTAACTAATTTTTTTCTCGAAAGTAAATTGAAAAGCATTGCTATTGTCTTCGGAGCTCTTGGTTGGATTGGCCTGGAGAGCAGTATCCATTTTAAAAAATTAATCAAAACTTACTGTCTTTTTTTACTCTTCTTTTTTGGGCTTATTTATTTTCAAGTTAAAGATTTGATCCTTCTTTGCCAGTTACTTCTTCGGCGTGGTTTTTTAATTTTTAGACTGCTCAACGATTACAGATTTGTTTAATTTCGTCTTGTCCGGAGATGGTGGGGCAATTTATTTTGAACTCTGATTATTCGAATCTCCCTCTTCGTCTTCCTCCTGAAAATATATCTTCTTGCTTGATTACGATTTCTCCACTCGTATGTCCTCCGATGATAAAAATTCCTTGACATCCCCTGAGGTATAGTTAAGTGAATAATTTTGCGGAATAGACAGTCCCTTATACTCTCGTAAATGTTTGTAGAAATGTTCGAAGGAAGTATGATGAGGTTTTTCCCTGAGTTGTATTTCTTCGCGGTAGTAAAAGAATTATCCCTCCAGCGAATAGATGGCATGAGCGTTGACGTGATTTGATAAATTTGATATCTTCTTTAGGAAGTTGTTGATTTTCCTCTCCAGCTGATCGACCAAATCAAGGTTGTCCTTACGAAACTGCAACTCGTTGTCCTTTCGTATGCACAGAACCGAAAAAATGAGAGTTGAGATCAGATCTAGAATTTAGTCACAGTAGATTTATCTGGCGTATTAGAGCACTAATTTATCCTTTTTGATAAAGATGAATTTGCTGTTGATTGATTATAGGATGCAAGTGAGGTGGTTTTGAAGGGAATCTAATATATCCATGGTAATTAGTTTAAACTTGCTGAGTTATTACAGATAGAAATTGCCGCGCAAGACAGATTTGACCTTATCATGGAGGGCTATTTTTTGTTTGCAGAAGAGGCATAATTCTAACAGAATTGGACTGGAACTGACTCTGCTTTCAATGGCTGTTAGTATCTCTTCCCATTTATAGTTCATTATATTGGGGCCTTTTCTAAATAATTGTAGAATTAAAAGCAGCGTCTTCAGCAGTTGAGACTACTTAGCTTACAAATCAGCCTATTGGATGTATTTTAGCATGATGGACTGTAATTTCTCAAGTTTTGTTTACTTTTTATACAGCTTATTTATTATTAGATTCAGATACTTTTACTACGGCCTTTGCTAGTCGTTTTATGTGAAGTTCAAGTACCAACTTTCAGTTTAAGTCGTTAACTTTGAAAACATTTGGGTGATTCCTGAAAACAGATTGGAACCTTTACTTTGCACTGTTGATCCAGAACTCATGTTTTTTGCTGTTACTTCCTTCGGTACCTTCTTTCTTTCAATTTAAAGCATTCCTTTTAGGGTTTAAATTGAAGCTCTCTGTGGATATGGTTTTAATATCTGATCGATGAACTGGCTCAAAAAATTTTCTTCTGTCAGCGGTCTATGGCTGCCATTGAGTTGCGCTAACTTGGACTAAAATGGATATTGATGATAAAGCATCTCATAGAGAACGATAGCAAAGGAGAAGAGATCAGATAGGTGATCGATCTTAGTGCGACTATACTGATCCAACAATTCAGGAGAACAGTACTGATATTCCTTTTCGCATAAATCCAATAAATCGTATTGGGTTTCTGACAGTTCCTGATAGGTTCCTTAGTCACTTAAATACTCAGCATCCAGCAACTTGAACTCACCCTAGCTGTTCCTTCCGATACTCCATGGATTTATTTTTAAAAACACTTTCTTTTCTGCTCTTAATCTTTCGATAAAGGTGAGGATGGTTTCTATGAGTACGAGCCAGTCATTATAGGATAATGTGCTTTGTATCTACTTCAGCAGGCAATTGTGCCCTATTTTGAAGAGCAGTATTCCGCAGTTTATCTTTTTTATTTGAAATTCGGCGATGGTTAGATAACCCGCTAATTCATCATAGCCTCCTTTTTAGAATATTTGTCTAAATTATGAATGGTCTACTGTTCATGCCTAAATCGCTACTGTGAGGCCTCAGATTAAAGGTCATATAATTTGCAAATTACATTGTCGAGCTGAGTGGCAAAATAGAGCTGGTAAAACTCGCAATCCTCTGAGTAACTCAAATTGTACCTTAACGGAAGGGTTCACCGAGGGTGACATCTCCAACTGTGGTGGTAAAGGTAGCACCCTTAAGTTTTCGTAGGGCTTATTTCATCAATAATATTTAAATGGTTTTGATTTGTTATATATATTTGACATTGATTCCTAAAAATAAATTACTGAAGATTTGTATTTAGGGATCGCGAGATAGATATATGATAATAGATTTAATGCGCAAAAACTTTTATAACAAAACATAAACGCCCTCCAGAATGACTTATTTTCAGGATTATAGCACTATTAACAACTCGAAAACTTAAGATTTATCACCCAAGCCCATGCTTGATTCCCTTTAGCGGTTCCAGGTTCAGTTAGCCAAAAATTAGAAAGAAATTTCTGTAACATTAAAAACAGCTCATAAATCGAGAGTTACTTCAGCTATAAAGGAATAAACCAATAGATCCAGCATATTTAAACACTTAGGACAGGCAAACAAATAAATATTAGACTTGAAGAAAGAAATTAGCCACCGAAGATATCATTCTAATGCAAGAACAGAATCGATATTGGGAGAAGTCATCTGCGAGATGAGAGAGTCTCTCAATCGTAAAAAACAGTACCAATCTTCTTATTTTCAACCGCCAGTCTACTACCCCGTTCCAATGCCAGTTCCCATGTATATGCCTCAAATGAATTATTCCCCTCAACTCGATAAATCATCGACGACCTTGAAAAATAACAGTTTCCATAGGTCCGATACATCAATTGAACCACAATAGCATCGATATATAAGAATTAAAATAAATATGCGAAAATGGAGGAAGATAGCTCATTGCATTCTGTTTATTATTTATTTCAAAAGATTTTGCAAACGTGCCCAAACGATGAGAAAATATTACTTTTAGCAGGTGTTGTAAAAGATAAAATCTTCCTCTTTGAACACAGTTCGAAAGAAGATAATATAAAATCTAAAACCATTCCTGAATATTATATTGGCAAAGAGAGAAGTATAATTCGATATTTAGGAAGGGGATAGTCAATAAGTCATCAAATAAAAAACAAACTCCATTCGGAAGTTAGTGGGGATGGTGCTGGAAGGACTGGCCAATTTTGTTAATAGGTTTGGAGATGAAGTAGAAATGATTGAATCATGCTATTATCTTTGCAAGCATGGAAACTATTCGTGCAATGAACCCTTCCTAACCCGCCAGGAAATGGAAATTACATGCATCTCTCCAGTCTTCGGGTACGTATCAGCAGATCATAATTTATAAAGATCAGCACTGATGAGTTTGATCGTATTCAAACTGCTAATTTTCAATATTTTGCTTTCTCGCGACAGAATAGGCAAATCTTTCGCAACTAAAGCAACAAAATATGTTTATGATAACCTGTATGTCATATCTAGCGTCCTTTATTATATGGCCATTAAAGTGCAAAATACTTACTTGCAGGCCATACCATCCTTATATAAACTCGGCAATTTTGACGAAGGCAGCAAAAAGATACGAGTGCTGGAATCAATTGTCGTGAACAATAAGAGATAAAGTAGCGGAGATATAATTTCTGGTCTTAAATAGGCAGAGTGGATAAAAAGAAGGTTCAACTTGCGAGAATGGACATAATAGAAAAAAGCCCTAACTCTTGTAATCTCCAAGATGCAAGCAAAAATGGCAGCATATCATCGCAAGATCACAGAAAAATATTATTGATATTCATACTTCCATTTGCTAATTTATTAATAGATTAAATATTGAATGAATCGTATCATTTTTTACAAATCAAGATGGAATCTAAGTTGAAGTATTCCGTAGTCGCAGTGGTTATGGTGCTACTCGCCTGCCAGGTACATAGCATAGCGCGTGCACCAACTCCGCATTGCTCCACCTATCCCACCATAAAGCAATTACCTCTAGCTGCTGATGAATTATTCAGTTTTGATATGTCGACAGCTTTTTCCGGGTACAATCTCAACATCACCATCGGAACAAATAATTCATGGGCTGATGTCACTCGAAAGTGGCATCTCCTCGATCAACGCCCCGCATACTTCCCGAATCTTATCTCTCATTATGTTGAGCCCAAAGATAACTCAGTTGGAAGAGACAGCTTTCTGCTTTACAAAGATGCGACTGGAACAGTCATGCTTAGTTATGGACTTATCAGGGATAAGGGACAACTTCCAGTCGTCAACTCCACAGCTATTGTGACAACCGATAAAAACATTGTTTGCTTCGATGCCGCTCTTTTCCTCGATCATGGTTTGGCTATAGTTGATTGTGCCAAAATTGGAGGAACTCTTTTCACCACTTACACCAACTTGTTCTACATAATCGATCTGACTGATCATTCACTCAAAAAGGTGGTCTAAAACGATTTATATATCGGATTTACCAGCATCACCAAACGAAAATTAATGAAATTTAGCCACCCTGAAGCTGGAGGATTCACTTATCTTCTGAGGAGTTATTTCAGTGATGGAGTTGATAAATCACATAGTGATAATACCTATATGGAGATATTTTTAGTTCCAGTAGAAGACCCCACTACTATTGAACCTTTGAGAGTCATTGATAGGACTTTCCTCAATATTAACACGCTCAGAATCATGGACGCCTAAATTTATCTGGATGATATCTTCCTTCTTGACTATGACACTGGCCTCATCCGACTTGATATTCTACAATCCCAAAGAATTCAGATCACCGGACAGTACAGATAATTCGGATTTTAAAAATTTGGAGTCTACAGTGATGACTTATAAAACGAAGTAATAATTGCTTTATCTAACAAACACAGTGTTTATGAAATCGACTGGGTCAATCCTCAATAACCCCTGATGATAAATAAATACTCCCTGATGGAGAACAGCACAGTAAAGAACGTTTTTCTTAATGATAAATACGTCATCGTGCAAGCATCCGCCCTCGCCTATAATTAAACAAATCCCAAATTTGAGATTGACTACACCTGGATCTTCTCTAAAGGTTCCCGCACCTATACGAATGCTTACCACATTATTAATCACAACAGTTCCATTGTATAAATAGAGTTTGATCGATAAAATAACCATCTTTATATTGCTGACGAGAAAGGATTGACTCTAAGGATGATAAGCGAAGCTTCACTGGTGATGCACTATTTGGAAGACAAAAAACCTGGATAGAATTAATCAAAATTAGTCATCTTCGCTGATTCCTACGACCCCAATTCCAATATGACCTTTAGATGCCAATAATAATTCACTGGCATCTTCGTTTCTAAATAAAACATGACTCTATTTTCAACTGGTTTGGACCCAACTGATGTTTATTCAGTTAATTACCCCAATCCAGTTAGAATTCCTTTGGACTAATACTTCATGGGCCCAAATATGTAGTATCAAATCTTAAATCATAAGGGAGACCAATTACCAGCAAGTTGGATCAACAAAGTCAATAAAACCACAATTAGAATGAATCCCGAACCTAAAGGAGGAGACATAATATTTTTCCATTCCGATGTACAATCCAAACTAGGTTTCTAAACTCTGATTTACTACTATCAGGATGCGTCATATAAAACTCATGTGGCTGAATGCCATCATTTATGGGAAGCTGATTATATGTTCTGCGACGATGCCGCTACTTTCACTCATGACTCTTCTATTCATGCATTCACTTCAATTTCTTTCTATGAAAAATAGAACTGGATTTACTACTATGTACTCGTGTTTGAATCATACAACAAAATTGTTCAGATTGTTAATTATGGAGCTCATAAAGTCGTTGCAGTTATTCAATATTTTGGGGATTATTAAGCTGAAGTTAGTAGTGTCGCATCCTCTAATGGATTTTTGTATGTCCTCCGTAAATATGTTAAAACAATTGATGTATTTTCATTGACCAAATGTGCTTAAAAGGGTAGCTGCTCGCCAGATTTTTCCATTGATTCAAAAAAGATGAAAGCTCTCGGAATTGGTTACTTCTCTCCTTAGGGCATTGTTACAGATAGCATGCACCCTTAGGTTTTATTCATTCGTTGTCTTGGCTCACTAATCATCCTTGACATTGATAACAAGTAAAAATTGCATTTGCTGGATGAAATTGTCTCTCCTCCGACTCTTGTTCGAAATTATCAAGTGGCTGTCAGCAAAAAAAGCTTAGTCATTGTAGCTTATCCAAACCTTGTCTTTGAGTATTCTTTGCAACACATTTACACTTATAATATGGTGATTCTTACAAAGGAACTTTCCACTCATGGAATGAATATTCAACCAAATGCTGATGTCTAATTTTCTGATTATGACAGCACTGTCTATGTCAACGCTGTTGATCCAATCAAAAATATATCCGTGATCATCGTCTATCGAACAGGTCACTTGGCCACTCTTTCTTACTACAGCGTAATTGAGTTAGATAAACTGTTCAGTAGACCTGGGTTCGAGGTTTAGGTCAGTGGCAATATCGTAAACTTCCTTAGTGTTTCTACGGAATCATCTTTTAGAGTATATAGAATCTTTAGTACTCCTACTTTGAGCATTCATCAAGCTAAAGAAGACTTTACTTTTAAGATATAGGCTTACAATAAGATTTCAAATTTAACTACAAGTGAGGTTAATGTGACAGTTGTGAATCGAGAAGAAACTCTCACTGCAACAAAAGTCTTGAACGACACTCTAAATTCTCTCAAAGCCAATAAAAAGGGAAGCTACTAATGGTAAGATCGTCAATGGTTTGATGGAAATCTGGTTCACTACAACTACACCTGTGAGGAATGTCATAAGGGAAATAACACCAAAGTAAGGATCAGAGAACACATGGATAACTTCAATGACTTACATGTGGGGGGTTATTCCTATATTTAAACACTAACAGGAGGTCTCTCAATTTGGGATGATCTTTTCAGGTTTAGACCCAATGGAACTGTCTATGCAATTTCCAATTTACCTGATCAGAAGAGATTGGAGGACTGTCGAAAGGTTGCCGCTCCATAAAATTAACTTTTTGCAATAACTGCTTGTCAATAGAGGGGAAGAGGCATCAACATATTTGTAACCTCTTTTGCTAGTTTTAAATCTTTCACTTGGGGACCATATAGTACTGGAGCAATGCAAGCTCAAAATTTGCAGATTGTTAACGATATTGTTATGATTGCAGATACGTCTGCAAATCCCTAATACCAATTTTAAAAAGGAGCTATTTATCTTTATAAAGTCAGTTTTAACCCCGAAAGTGGAGATTAAATGGATGAACTGGAAGTGATTGACAGCAATGATTTTGTAGGAGCCGCAGGATGGAATGAGGACGAGGCTTATCTATCCAATGCTCATCTTGTCTATAGTGGAAATACCGACGCTTATCGCTTATATGTGACTGAGTCTCGATTTGGATTCTTTGTTATTGATTTTGTGAAGGCTCACGCTACTGACGCATAAATCACTATTCTCACTACGAATTATGTGGATGTTCGGAAATTACTAGCCCAAAATAATATGCACTTGCCGGATGATGCTTGTTTCCTTTCAATTAGCTTTGTCAAATCCATATTCAATCCTCATTTTGATACTGAAAACGTCATTCTAACCACAAGAGGATACGATAATCTTGAAATTACACTCATTTTTGATGATGGCGGACATGTACAAGCTCCAATTTTGCATAGGGTCTATCAAAGATACGCTTTCTATAATGCAGTCAATGAAGTGCATGCCAAAAGCGGTTTCATCATTATCGGATATGTTAATCCTTACAATTACTAGCACCAAGCTAGACAATATGTAGCCCTCTATGACAGTATCGACTATCCTCATGAATTCGATAAAGGATACTCAGAGCGTTACATGTTGGCAGGAATTCGCTTAAATACAACTTACGCTGCAGGCTACGCTCTCAATACAACTTACGATTTTCATTCAAACGGCAGTCGATTCGGCATCGTCATCAATATTGCACCAGGTAAATATTGCATAAATTAGATTCTGCGTCCACCCCTCGATTGGTTGGTGCTTCAATTTCACATAACCTGACTCTCAGCTTAGATCAGGGTTATAAATCTCAAGCAATCGATATCAAGGCCTATAACGACTTCAGCTCTTCTACCTTTACAGTTTCTATTTAATTTGTGCCTGACGATGATGGTGGTGACAAAGAGAGCACTATCATCATTATTATAATTGTGCTGAGTTGCATCGTTTTTGTTTTCATTATCTTCTATGTTTTCTCAGTTTTCAAAAAAAGACAGCCTGTTGAACAGAGAGAATCGTTGCTAACTGAAAATTAGACTATAATGAGAGAGTCAATTCCACAAAACGTAGATAGTTATGAGCCTCCGGCAGTTGGCGGTACCTTTGATTCTATGAATGATGAAACAACTAAACCTTCATAGCTTGTGAGCCATCGGCCCTAGTAAACCACAACTAAATCTCCTTTGCTATTGTCTTAGTAACCTGAAAAAATGATGAATGAAGAAATCATTGAGTAAACCGAAAATATTAATGGCGAAGATTCATTAAATAAAGGAGCCACATTGATCAATGTAGCCTAAGTTGAAAAGGTATAAATCCATGAGCCTGCTGCTGAGCATGCCGAGATCGCTGAGATTGAAAGGAGATAGGACCAAGTTCCAAACGTGATTGAACAATGAAATATCATTGAGATAGCATCAAATATACAAACCATAAAATTTACCCTCTTAATTGCAAATTTGTCTTTTTTCCTCAAAAATTAATACTTCTCAATTGCCTAAATAACTGTCTCCTATTGGATAATACTAAGTTTAATTTATTATTATTATCATGATAAAAAGAGAATGAAAAGCTTTATTTATAGAATTATCAAATGTCGCTAATCACCGCACTTCAATGATAGATAGATTCACTACTGATTTTAACTTTCGCATTTTTAATTTATCAGTCGATTTTTTATTATTGATAATAATTGTCTTTAGACTTAATGGATAGTTGTCTATTATTTATTGCTCAATATTCAACTTATCTATATCCCCATAAATTTACGAACGTCCAGGACGGATAGAAGTTTGCACTTGCTTAAATGTTCGGGTATCCTCGTCTACAAACTACTGCCATTACAAAGAGCTAGACTGAGTTTTTAAAGAGTTCGTTGGTTCTTTTCTATTATACTCAAGAATTGTTCGTTTAGGTTCATCCCATCAAGACATAAACTCTAAAGCAAACAAAAATCCTTCAATTTACTAGCAATCATTTTAAATTCTGTTTTGCCCATCCCTATCATTATTCAATAACTACCCAGATTCAAATGTGTTATTTTCTTTGGAAGTAAACTGTTGATAAGACTAGCATAATCCCAATCAGAGCCATCTATTTTAATTCAGGATTACATAAATTTAGATGTTTTAAGGATGATACAACTGTTGATGCGTCAAATTGCAAATTCTTACTCCTAAGTCAATGAAAAAATACCTTGGCAATATCAAAGTTGTTAAAAAAGGTAGATTTGTGATGAAATTTAAACTCATATTTTTTAGATCAGTGATTAGTAGTTTTTGTAAGTTGGGACATGCTGTTACTCCGATAGAATTATATAGTTTGGTTATATCCTTTTAATCACCTTCGCATTTGAACTATTCTGTATAGATAAGCTATTACCAAGAACTAACACATCTAAATTGGTGAGCTTTTTTAATAAACTCGAAAAACTGAGTACAAAATGCGATGTTTCTTTATGATGGTAGGATTACTAATGAGGACGAGACTTTTCAAGTTGGAAGCTTTTATCAATTATGATTGGATGAGTGTTGGTATTGGCAAAAAAGGAGAAGGCTGATCATGGTATCCGATTATTGCCTCTTCAATATTTTTAAAATTTATATCTTCCTCCTTGAGGTAAGCAAAGTTAGATTTACTTAGGTCTGCAATCCATATATTTTTTAGATTAAACTTTTGTTGGAGTTGAAGGGCTTAAGCTAAACCCAAAAAGGTTTTAGATTACTCCCAATAGGCAAGCTGGCCAAAGTCGTTGCTCACGCTTAGGATTTATTTTTCTGGATTAATGGATCTCTATTGGCCAAATTTAATTGAAAACATTTTTTTAGGAAAATACCTATCTTCGTCTAATTCTTCCAGATCTCTTCTGAAATCAAAGAAATATTAGAGACGATCAAGGAAAGCCTCTTTGCAATTGACATCAAAATGACTGAGAGCGGAGGCGCACTTGCTGATTTCATTGGTGCACGGCAAAACCATAACTTTCAGTTTGTGCAAGCAGGAGACTATTAATTGTAGGTATTATGAAGTTGCAAACTTCTTTTCTTAGATTACTAAATATTCAATACTATCATTGCCTATAAAATATTCAAAGATTTATTCAGGAGATTTACAATATTTAATTTTTAGATATTTGATGTTGTTGCATACTGTTTGCAGTTCTGCCTTGTTGGAGTTTGTCAAACAAAATCTTTCGTTTTACTTATATAAGACTTCTATATTGATGGCCATTGGCTGCTATTTGAGGAGAGAAGGCCTAATAATGGCTTATGGTGTTTATTTAATTATGCATTTCTATTTATTCTACTACTTATTCTGATTAATTGTTTGCTGATCTTGAGAGCTGCTCGGTTTTGGCTTCAGTGTTAATGATTCATAAGATTTTATTTCCTTCGAACGCAGATGTTATTATTAAAACTGTAATTAAGGTTTTTAAAAAATGTCGACTTTGTTAAGTGTTTCATTGAGTTGTTGGAAGTTTGTATTCAATTCCCTAAAAGTATGCTTTAGTGATACGGCTATTTTTTTATAAGCTTTCTCGGTATTCTATTGAATTTGGTCTAAATTTTGTATCACCCGGATGTTTTTATCCAATGATCTCAATAAATTAATGCTTTAAGAAGGTTATACAGTTTGACTTTATCCCTCTTCGCCCTAATATCTTAAATTCTACTCTATTTCGTGTGGAGTTTAATATGCAAAAGTCTTGCACATGAGAGTGAGCTGAAATAAAATAGTGTTTTGAATCTTATCAATTTGGCGCCCAAGTATTTAATTTCCTTATGCCCAAATATTGTGGATATCGTCAATGACTTGTGAAAAATAATAGCAGCGCTATGAGCTGCTGCTATTGATGTTGAAATACGCTAACGGAGGTTATTCTCTATCAATTTTACAAACTTTTATATGTCCATGCTTGCCTTTGATGCATTACTCACATATAATCCCTGCGCATCCACACTCTTCCTTTAAGCACAAGTGACTTATAAATTTTTCAGGGTGTGCTGAGCAAATTCTCTTCTGAAGAATAGCTTCCATTAACTTTATAAATA
>Ga0302280_1000466_pt1 | contig 35762 bp, 41 predicted proteins | sample III_Fen_E1_1_FD_198771 | JGI IMG/M metagenome (GOLD analysis project Ga0302280, IMG submission 198771) | Peat permafrost microbial communities from Stordalen Mire near Abisko, Sweden - III_Fen_E1_1 | ecosystem: Environmental > Terrestrial > Soil > Wetlands > Permafrost | place: Sweden: Abisko... | reverse complement strand
TTTGATTCATTGTAAAGCGAGAATTATAATTGCGCAATCTCACACCAGATTGTGGTTGCCAGTTTTTTAATGCTCTATGATGAGTTGCTATGCTCAATCTCCATGTGGATGAATCGCATGGGCTACTCCTTGGCTAAGTTCATATCCTCAAAGCTGAAATGAATAAATCTGGGTAATAAATTTTACTGGTAATGACAAAGCTATTTCCTAAATTCTCTAAGATAGGACCTGCTTCGATTGGATATCATTGTTTCCAACAGTTGTAATTAAGAGAGCTTGAGTTTACGGGGTTGTGGCATTTCCAGCGAGTTGTGAAGAACTTACAAGATAAACTTCGCCTGGTGAGTATTCATAAAATCTTGAGTTTATTTGTTAAACGATTCGTTGCCTCTCTTCAGCACCAGGATATTTCTAACAAATACAATCATATAGCGGCAGGCCCATTTTTTGCCGTGGAGGTAATTAAACTTGTCGCTGCCCTTTTCCCCGCAGTCCTCAGGATTGACCATTGCCTGCTCGCTATAAGCATAATTGTTCTCATTTAATCGGGTAATTGCTACCTTTGCGAATTTAAAGGCATACTCTCTGATTGTGCTGATCCTTTATATCTTTAAGACCTTCTTCATGAACTTTATGCTCAGATAGACAATCTCATCGAAATAGCACTTCTGATTTCTATACTCCTACACGAATGAATTGTATTCACCTGATTCGGAAATTGTTTTCTGCAGCTCTATCAATTCATCGTACTTCTCTATCAAGCGAGCCTCTCCATTTTCTACCAATTTGCTGACTAAAGGCACAAAAGTGCTCAAAAACTAAGTAAAGAGAGAATTACAATGTTTAATGTGGCCACCTAAGATTTTTAACAACAATAACGGTGAGCATCTACGACTCCTAAAAGATAATTAAGGGATGCCCTTAACTATATTCCTTTTTAAAGGAACATCTAGACTTGCTTATAGGCATTGATTATTTATTTGCCTACTTTAGTAATGATATCCTTCATCAACTTGGAGTATTTGTAGTTTTAAGCCAGCCGGATGTTGACCACCATCAAATCATCAAGCAGTACTTGCCGATCCTCATTCGTAATAAATCTGCTCTGCTTATTCGGCATGTATCTCCTCTCCCAATCAGATCGGACAACGTTCTTAAGTTGTGCTAATATTGCGAGCACAAGATTATCCTGCGGATTAGATTTTATTATATGAAGAAGAGCAGGGATATAGCCTGGGAGCATCTGAAGCATACCGAGAGTTTATGTGACGGCTTTCATTTACAGCTGATTAGACGTGCTTGTGGATATGATGAGTTCATGCCGAATCCTGTCTTGCAATTCTGAAAGTGAATAGTTGTAACTCTGCGGATGCGAACAGTAGTAGATAGACATAGTTAAGTTTTGAAAGCACTCGAGGTCGTTTGAATATAACTTAAAGCCTACTTATAAAAACGAATAAGGTCTATTGCTAAACTACAAAAGTATATTGAATTATAAAATACACATTTTCAAGGCATGTTATTAATCACATGGGCAAGAATCTTATTGAAACTACCCTCCATCTCCTCAATTACCAACATCACTTATTTCTCTACTTTTCGACGCAGATGTCCGTCCTTTAGATGTCCGCATAGCACTCTCCGTACCTAATTTTTGTAGATGGACAGTTCCCACTCGGGCTTCTCCGTTTTTGCAATTTGAGCCGAGCTCATTTTTCGAATTTCTTCATTCTGTCGATCCAGCAATTTTTTCATGGCTTCCTCTATGTTTTTAGCCTATTCGTGATCCTTTTGATGTTCGGCGTAGAGCTATTATAATTACGACTGCAGTTTCTTAATCATCTCTTCAGCAAGCAGGCATTTTTATGATTATTGTTTGAGGAGCTACTACTTGTCATTGACTCTCTCCTGAGCTTCGCTTAATTTTTTCTTGTAGGACTATATTTCTGCTGTCAGTGCTTCCTCTCTATTTTTGAGCCTTAAAAAAGACTCTTTAAGTTGTTTAAATTCTCTTTACAGCTCTAATAAGGAGCGGTCATTCTTTTGTAGATCGTCCAGTCTCTGTTGGTTTTTCTGGAGTAGGTCATCCTTCTTACGCACTATTTATCGATACTTATTGAGCTTTAATTAATATTCCTCCCTTCGATGCTCTTCTAGCTGGAGCTACTCGAATTTAGACAGCTTTTTCTTGAGTTAAGCTGTTGATTTATTGCAGTTAGTGAGGTGCACACTCAGTTTACTGCTCTTTTCTTTTTACTCGTTAAGCAGAAGAAGCAGTTGCTCTTTAAGATTGGTTTCGTTTGAAAGATGGTCAGTTAATACTTTAATCTCACAATTCTGCCTTTCGATCTTGCGTTAAAGAAAAGTGACAGCCTATCGAAGTTTGACTTTATCAAAATCATGAGCGGGGCTCCTTTGAGTGTTGACATTGGTGTCTGAGATGATTTCCTTGAGAACCTACCTGATGACAGTGGTGTTTTTGCGGGAGGAGTACATTTTTGATCTAACGATATAAAGAAAAGATGGAATAATCAATTTTAATGCGATTACATCAATAGGATGAAATATAATGATGAATGGGCATGCAGATCAGAGGTAGGAACGGAAGTTCTTGCGGATTTGGTTAGCTGCACTGTGCTTTTGAGTCCGGATAAACGATTCAAGGATACATTTTATTCCCACGTTGATATCTTATTCCAGTACCTCGTTACGGAGGTAAATCTTTGCGTGTGCTAAATAGGATTTATCTTACCCACTGAGACTCTGATGATGGACTAGATGTGTCGGACAGCCACGTTCATACCACCAGATGTTTTGCTCTCTTCCCGCAGCTTCACGTAGAATTGCTTTATGATATTGACATATTTCTCATTAAGTTAGGGATGGCACGTCTCCCGGGCGTAGCGGATGTATTCCTTGAGAAGTGCGGAGTCGATGGGAGGATCTGTGTTGACAGTTTCAGGAAGCAGATCGTCTTTCAGGCTGTACTGCTCTTTGTAGGGGTGATTTTTGATGTGTGAGTTTATCACGAATGCGCTAAGATTGCTATCAATCTCCTCGTTCACTTAATCACGAATCACATTCAGGATGTCGAATCGCGAAAGGATTGGTTCTGACAAATCGATGTTTTAACTAAATGAGAGTTGAGAGTTATATCGCCCCTGCAGAGGATTGGCTGCAGCAATGACAGAACACCTGGCTCGCAGTGTTGCAACTATACCTGCCTTTGAAATTGAAATTGACTGCTGCTCCATGGCTTCGTGGATTGAAGTGCGATCGTTCTAACTCATTTTATCGAATTCGTCTATGAGGCAGATTCCCTTGTCTGCTAACACCAATGCGCCTGCTTCCAATTTCCATTCGTTAGTGGTGTGGTCTCGTTTCACACTAGCAGTAAGTCCTACTGCTGAAGCACCCTTTCCTGTAGTATAAATGCATCTATTGAAAGTCTTTTGGATGCTTTTGAGAAACTGAGATTTTGCAATTCCTGGGTCACCTAGCAATAGCACATTGATGTCGCCTCTGATTCGATGCGTGCCCTAAACTACGCGTTCAACTCCTCCGAACATGGCGAGCGTGAGTGCTCGTTTAACATTGTAGTGGCCATATATAGATGGAGCTATTGAATTGTAAATCTTATCATCCAGTCTCTTATCCTTAGCCAGGTCTTTCAACTTTTGTTATTGAGATTCCTAGATGTTGAGTTTATCCATGTCCAGCAATTTGGTGATGCAGTTGGCTTCGATCAGAGTCGAAAACAGGGGGAAACCTTGCTTCACATTCAGCGAACATTCATAGCGGTTTATGTAAATTCCAATTATTTCAATGTAATCTCCTGGCCTTGCGAGGTCAATGTTATCGCCAAACAGGATAATTTCCTTGCTGCGAGGAATACGACCAGGCAGCACATCACTGGGGGACTACTGCAGTGTGATTTTTTGGTAGTTGCGGTAGATAGTCTTTTGCTTGTCCAAAGGGAAGGGTCCTGTCGAATGACACGCCTCGCATTTGCCCAAGGCTACATCGTTTATGTTGTTGATATAGAAGGGGCCTTTTGAATTACCACATTTAACGCATTTGTACATGACCTTCTTCAACTGGTTGAAAACCTAGCTTCGAACTGTAACGACACCCTGAACTAAATAGAAATAGCAGTACTTTTAATTAATTTTCCGAGGTGGATGTGACGAAGGTCTCGGATATAGTCAATGATGGGCAAATGCTTTATTTTTATAAACACCTCTGGAAACATCGATTTGTAAGAGGCGAAGTTTTTGCAGGCAATGCTGTAAGCTAATAAGTTGAGTTCAGGCAGAATGAGAGAAGGTTCAAGACCCACCCACATCGCTATGGTCGGTAAGGCCTCTTTTAAATGCTGATATGAGATTTCAATTGATTGCTGATTAGCCAAACACATATCCCGTATCTTGGTGGCATAGATGGGAAAGTCACTTTCTCCCTTGAACTGGTTCATAAATTTGATGAACTTCCCCTTAATGTATTTGATAGTTTGGTCCTCCTTTATCCATTCTCCCAGTTTACCCTTTACTTCCTCAGCGTCAAGGAAACGCCTCTCATCAATTTCTTCGTCTTATTCTTCTAAATAGACTGCCTTTCTCTTATTGTGTTCTCTCATCTCCTATGACAGATCATCATCGAGGTATTAGTCAACTTCAGCCGCTTCAATTTGCTGTCGATCCCTTTTTTGTAGTGCCTTCTCTGCTTTCATCCTGCCTTCTGGATCCTCCTAAATTTAAGCATCGTCTATTCCTTCCTCTTCATAGCGGTCCAGTTCCTGCATAATGTTATCTATACTTCAATGGGACGATAGTCGCGTTCGGCATCTTCGATCAAATCCTAGCCTTCGTCGTCGCTGTTGTTAATAGGCGTGTTGTCGACATCTTATACTGATTAGTGAACCTCTTGTGCCTCATCTTCTGAGTTGTGAATATCCTCAATCTTTCTCCTGCGCGGCATCGCTTCAAATGGCAAATTATAATGACATCCAACGTATATATGAATATAAAGGAGGCAATTAATGGGCTTGTCTCAAAAGTATAAATTATTATGCCCACTCTAAATTTATGAATAAATTATTGTTACTGTTTCACGCTATTGGGATGAAAAGCCTCCCCTTTAATTTATCCTTCTCAGCGTGAATGCTAATATTGAAATGTAAGTTTATTAAACTTTTAACTGCTCAAAGACTCACTAAATCGTTGATGAAATAATGTATAAAATGGACGTATGGTTTGCTATACAAATTTGGCATTTAGAAACTAACCAATTTGGTATTTAGTAGTATTTAGTGTCATTTATATTTTTTGTTTTATTGATTGAATGATATGTGAATCAAGGATAATTGGTGGTAGTCATATAAGATTGAGTTCATAATCCAACCATTACTCTCTAATAAAGCGGAAGTACAACAGAAAGACAAAGCAAAGACACCACTTGCCTCTGTACGTACATTAATACACAGAGAACTATCTTCTCAAAGCTACTAATCAAAATAACATTAAATGTAGTCCATTCCAGCATACTCACGCCAAAACCGCCATATTAATCTACGCACAAAAGAATATACAGTAATGCGAAGTTTAACCGATGTGAAAGGGCAGAAAAACACCTACTAAACTGATAAGTATACTTTATGCAATAAACAGTATCTTCAAACATCCCAGCTCACTATTTTACAACAAGCTTAACAAGGGTGATATTAAATTGCCAGTCCTCGAAAATAAACGAAACATCTTTAAAGACATTGATGACTCAGGATCAAATCCATAAAAGCCGAGAGTGGTCAAGATGCAGATGGAGAAACTAAAACCACTACACCTAGATGAAGTCAAGCGCAGGTTCATATTAAAGTATCTATAAACGCTGCCAAGTGATTTTTGATGATGAATAATAACTACAAATAGTATTATGAAATTAATGAAGGCATCACTGTGATCAATAGAGGATCTGTTTGACTATTTCTGCTGGAGTGGCCTGATTGAGATTGTAGGTTCCGTACGTTCCATTCAGGAAAGTCACCATTCTGTACCAGTGGATTATAGTGTTGTCTTCTTCGAAGAATTTACCGCGTAGATATTTTTTCCAGTCCTAAAGGCCCTTCAGCTCATAAGCGAACATCTTGGAATTAATCATCTCTCTTTCATTTTCGATATCTTTAATCTATTTATCAAGGAGGTCACTGAGTTCCTTGCGATTGGTTTTGGTGAGCAGCTAGCCGAGAACATTAATGGTTCGACTCAGAAGGAGGTGCGCGTATCCCATGTGATTTGGAATTTTGGTCTCAATTATCTCGATAGCTAGTTTTACTCCTTCTAGAATCATTTTATGCTATTCACTTATCCGGGATTCCTTAGAGTAATTTGATGGTGATTTTTGGCCCTCCATCACATAGACTTGGTTGATTAGTTTATTGTTAGAAGGAGACATCATGTTTGGATTGGTCGAACTGTTGTTTGTGCTGCTGGTTGTAGTAGATGAGGCAGTCACACTTTGATTACTGTTCTGATTGGTGATATTCATATTATTTAGGGAGGGTGGAAGGGTTGGTGAATTAATGGCTGGACTAGGCATGTTGCTGAAGTTAACGTTAGGGTTGATGTTAATATTTGGCCCCAATGCGGTTATATTTCTGTTTTTCTTAAAGTCCCTCATCGGTTCATCGCCATTCATGCTCTATGCCTTGCTTATTAATTTGGTTGATAATGGCATTGCTTGGCCTTCCTCTAGGATTTTTGCTTCGTTAAGACTATTGATTTTTTGAGTTATTTTTTCAGACTCTACTTCTCCTTGATTGTTTATCTTGATTTGGAATAGTTCCATCCAACTGATTCTACGGACTGAGTCTTTTGTCAGCATACGGGTAATCAATCCTTTCATGAAGGGAGTGCACGGTCCTGGAAACTGCAGTTCTTTACTATTGAGTACTTCTATGAGATTGGCGATGGAGTTTGATTGAAAAGGACACATTCCAAAGATCATTTCATACAGTACCACTCCTAGTGACCAGATGTCAGCCTTATTGGAGTAGATTTCTCCTTTGAGCACTTCAGGAGCCATGTAGATTGGCGAGCCTAGCATGGTCTTTGTCATTTAATCAGCCGAGTTCAAGTTTTTACAGAATCCGAAGTCCCCTAACTTGATGACTCCATTATGAAAAAATATATTATCTGGCTTCATATCGCGGTGCATGATATTGTACTTATTAAGTATCTGAAAAGCCTCCAGAAGTTGTTTGAAGATGAGAAGAGCGTTGGCTTATGACAGTTTGACCTGCTTGGACAACAGATTTTCGAGTGTGCCTCCGTTACAGAACTCATAAATGAAATAGAAGTTGTTGGAGGTCTTAAGCATATCGTAGTATTTGATGATGTTAGGATGAGACTCGATGTTGGTGAGGATATTGATTTCGTTGACTGTGCATTATTATAATTTTTTGTTCTATTTGAACTTGGTTATGGGAATAACTTTAATGGCGTATTCCTTCTTGTCATTGTTGTTGATGGCGCGGTACACTTTGCCGTATACTCCTGAACCGATTGATTCGTATAACACGTAATTTTAAATATATTTGACCATTATGCCCCGATATTATTATGAACTTAACTTACTCAGCTTAATATACAGAATAATTATCACTTTAAGAGTGAACATTTAGTATTAATTAGCAAAGGGATAATCTAAGTCTGTGAAATTGATGAATACCTCCCAATTCATCGAATATGAAAACGAATAAAGAGATAAACCTAATTTATACTTAAATGTAAAGTGAATGTTTGTGAATGAGGCAGAATGTAGCTTTATACGCAATTCTTACTATATTTGTTATTTTTGCAAACCAAACAACGGTTCACAAAGGAACGATTATTCATTTATTATACTGTAGACAACTATCCAATTACAAATCTAAAGTTCACAGTATTAAATGATTAGCAACCCAGATAAATATTATCGCAAAAACTAAGAGGTTGTCATCGGAAAAATAGATTTCCATGAACAGATCAAGGCAGCCTCCAGCGAAAACTCAGCTGCTGTCGACAAGGACAACAGAAAAGTACTCTCTATGTGATAGGAGGTGTTGATCATCCACACTGGAGGAACAATCGGCATGTTCACCGATGAGAACAATAAATTTGTCCCCAAGCGAGATAAATTTAGACAATTCTTGTAGAGCTACCCGTACTTCAGTGATGAGAGCTAAACTTACTTCATCAGCAATGATGGCTTTATGATCACCCCTGAAACTATCTTCAAAAAAAAGATTTGGTATAAATTCTACGAATTGGACAATCTCATCGATTCTACCAATATGAACATTGAACGACTTAATGTGGTCCTCGAGGCTATCAGGGCTAACTATGATCGTAATTATATTCATAAACAGATTATGATGCCTTTGTGATTCTGCACGGAACTGACACCATGAGCTTTACCGCCAGTAGTCTGTCTTTCATGATCGAAAACCTCAAGAAGACCATCGTGATTACGGGCTCTCAAGGTAATAATAGGGCTATTCAGGTAAAAGTCCTTCTATTAAGTGCCAATAAGTAAAGCTAGAAATGATGCAACAAATAACCTACTCTGTGCTTTAACCATCGCTGGTCATTATCATATTCCAGAAGTGCTGCTTTTGTTCGATAACACCCTGATGCGAGGAAATAGGACTACAAAAACCTCCTCTTCATCTTTCAACTCTTTCACGAGCCCCAATTACTATCCCATTGGACAACTTGGACTTAAAATCGAGATTAAGTGGGAATTAGTGCGTATGTGCAAAATTGATAAGCCTACTAAGTTCACACGATTAAGCGCAAATGTAGGAGTGGTCAAACTTACTCCTTTCGGCTTGCCCGTCGACCAGAAAACCAAATATATTGTGATCTAATCGTACGGCGTAGGAAATATTCCAACTGACGGACCTTTCCATGACTGGTTACTATCCAATTGGAGGCAAGACCCGAAGGATCGCATGGTGATCGTTAACATCAGTCAAGTTTATCAGAGCGTCATCCTAAATCTTTACGCAACAGGTAATGAAGCCAGCCTCCTTGGACTAATTCCTGGAGGTGATATGACTTGCGAGGCAGCCGTCGCTAAGCTTTCCTTCCTAGCTAGTCAAAATTACAGCTACTAATAAATGAGAGAGCTTATTCCGCTAAATTTGAGAGGAGAGCTCACGGAAATGGAAGATCGACACACTCTCAAGAAGGACAATTATGTTCTTAGTTGTAATACCATGCTCGAGAAAAATTTCCTCAATCAATCAGAGAGATTTAGAGACCTCCTTCTTTACACTGTTTATCCAAAATTAGTAACCTAAAGGCAGAGCCAAGCTGCTCTTAGTCATCTGGCAGAAAACGGTTTTAAGGTGGACTATATATTTGGGGATGGAGGAACTTTACTGCACCAATATTTCAAAGATAAACACAAGTGCAACGACAATGGTAGTTATCTGAACTATCTACTGGATAGTGGTGTCGATGTGAATGTTAGAGACAGCAAAAGGAGTACAGCTCTGTTCTATGCCATATAAAATGAGTAAGATTTGCTTTATACAGTCATTTGTAGTAGGCAAAACAACTCTATGAAAGCAAAAGTGCAGAGATGGAGACTTCTGCTTTGCGAGTTTTTAGAGCCATTCGCAAGCAAGAATATGCCTTGATGCAGTTGATGATGGAACTGGGTGATTCCTTTGCCTATAAGAATGAGGAGGACCGAAACGTAATCATGTACAGCATCATCAGGAAGGATAAAAAGATGTTTCAGTTTTTTAAAGATAATCTTTTTCTCGATGAAGGAGGGTTTCTTGAGGAATGCGATGTCTACGGGCGTAACTCAGAGTACTACATCAGGGAGGCGGGATGGTCTCTAGAGGACTAAGTGTAAAACTTCGGTGAAAACACAGATTGATTGTTAATCAAGTAGTGAAATTTAAAATGTTTACTGAGTGCTATCTAGCTAATGATGGTTGTTTTTAATCAATAAAGGTGCTCTTCTTTAGACGATAAGTTGATGGCATTTTTCTAATTTTTTAAGAACTGAAAGTTAGTCTCTATTGCATCAGCCGATTCAACTGATAAATAATTTTGCCTGAGTACTAATAAGATGAGTAAATAATAGTAGGACAAAAGTAAGGACCAAATTATTTTTATGCCCAGCAGCCCCTTTGAGCTATAACTCCTACTCAAAGCCGAGGCTAGACCACTCAATAAACCTCTCCCCTCCTCGCCTGAGTATTTCTGTAAATTCAATTGCCCATCTTATGCCAATACTTCAGCTTTTTGTCTTTATAAGCCTCCCTCCGATGGTGGCCATCCCACCAGCTTAGAGGCAAAATCTTAGATAAATCGTAAGCATCGGGGCAATTATCGTAAATATACGGTAACTGAAAAGTAAGAGGCAGTGAGACAAGTAAAATTCAATATATTTAGATCTTAGAAGGGGGTGATGCCAAATAAATATCGGAGAAGTACGGCATACCGCGTCGTAATTTGCTGAGGTGGAAGAAAAATGGATGTGAGCGCAAAGAAGGGGGAGGAAGACCCACCGACGCATAGATGGAATTGACCCTCTATAAGAAAATTGAGAATCAGACACTGGCCAACGAGAAGGATATTCGCGGTTAGGCCAAGAAGTTAAGCAAATTGACAGATTTCAAAGCTTCAAAGGGATGGTATTGCAAATTCAGTAGAAGATACAATCAGTGGAAGCGGCAGAAGATGGAGGAAAGCAACTGCTGTAAACAAGAGCAAATGCAGCAGGTCCTGCTGGCGTAAATCAGCGAGGACTCCGATTCATCTTCAGGGGACGAGGGGTAAGACTTGAATTCACCGAAGTAGGATTGAATATAACTTATTGGTCAATATTTCAAGAGCTTATCAATTCAATATTAACGAATAATGCTAGTTCTTTCCATAATTCCTGACTTATTTCACCACAAAAATTATGGCTTTCCTCCATTAACCTTCTAATGTTGGCTCTATCCTTATTTTACAATCAGTTGCAGGATAAAGATAATATGTTTAAAAGACAAATCGAAGACACATAAATTTATATCAGTCCAACTCTTATAAGGAGTAATAGGTTTTCACAGAGTCTTGCTGGCTGGAACTGGATTCAGAGGGATGATTAGACCGTATAGATTATGTGTGATTACTACTCTAGTGACTTGGAGATTCACTATTTTATTCGCTTACCCCTTCCGAAGGCGCATCCTCTGCCTAGTTTTCGCTGATCTAAAACATTCCCTCGCGTTTTATCTCGTCATTTGCTGTCTACCTTTCATTGAGTTGGCTCAGTTAGATACTATAAACTGGCGAAGGGGGTTCAATTCCCATTCTTTTATAGATAGCATCAATGAACTGTTGGTTTTCTCTAATTCTCTGCATCAACTCAGCAATTCTGCTCTCGTAAAAGAATATCTGATCAGTGTTTTCAGGCTCACGCATATATCCTCGCAATTTCTATATTTCCTCCTCGAACTATAGGATGTTTCGCTCGAAGACATTTATCTTTTTCTGCCGATGGACGTCTATATTTTGCATTATGGCATCTCTCGCTTCCTTTTTTCGCTACTTACGCATTGCTAAAATCGATTATTTGGCTTTTTTGAAGCCAGACTATCCCTCAACAATCCAACTCTCCGCCAATATTCTTTCTTATTGATCCACTGCTCGCTGATCAAGATACATTAGGTTTTTAAGTTTTCCAACAAGGGTGCGACGGTAGTGAAGAACCTCCCGAACTAAAGGATTACCCATCAAATAGAGGCACTTCACTTGTTGAATGAGATCAAACAGCTTGTCATCTTGCACAATTTTGTTATCAGTCAGGTCAATTGAAGTTAGAGTTACCGAGCACTGTCCCAAATGTTCGAGAGAGCTGAACTCTGATAGATAATTTTGACTGAGAGTGAGACTCTGCAGAAGAGGCAGTTCAGAAAGCCCCTGGATATGGAATATTGTATTGTGGGCAAGATTGAGTATTTTCAATTCCTTCAGTTTTTCCAAATTTTATATATTTTTAATCATATTGTTCTGCAAGAAGAGGTTTTCCAACTGCAGGAGAGACTGCAGGTTTTCTATCTTGGAGATAACGTTGTTCTAAAGGTAGAGAGATTTAAGGTTTACGTACTTCTCCAGGCCACAAATGTGCTCAATTACTTTGTAGTGAAGATACAACTTCTTATTCATCTCGGGATATTCATAAAGACCATCAGTCTCGCAAATGATCTTGAGGTTGCGTTCATTCATAATCAAGCAACCAGCTTCAGTTCGCTACAAGTTTCTATTTCTGCGAGGAATATACAGTTCTTTATGATTGGACAGAGATAAATCAGGTTGGCGTCTGCTGGTGACGGTGGTCCCTTCAAAGACATCCATGATTTGAATTATACAACTTATTTGAATATTAAAATTGTATAAACAAATAAGACGTTTTCAATATAAATAAACTAAGGTAAATTTATCTGATAAATACTTCCTAAATTTATTTTATGTTTGCTTTGCTAAGGGTCACATTAAAAAATAAAAATACAATACAATACAATAGCATGATTTTGACTACAGCTTGTTTTATGCTATCAATTTAACTCTAGGAGGGAGCATGAGAGGGCTCTTTAAGTGAGCAATTCTTTTGACATAAAAGAGCGGCTTCACCAGAAATCTAATATTAAAGTTTGCAAAAATATAATTGCAATTGTGCTCCTTTATCTGAAATTGAAAGGTTTTCTCTGTCGTTTTGTTGGAGAAATGTAGTGAATGTGTTAGTCTTATGCTGATTTGTTTGGTAGTTAATTTGGAATCCATCCTTGCATAATGAATGATATTCTTGTCAGTTCACAAAGGCATATATTATCATAAAAATGAAGTATATTTGATAAAATCCATGAATTTACTTTATTTTTGTAAACCTAGCGTTTTTGTTTGTTATTAATTAAGCTATTTGCGTATTTTGCTTAATGTTATAATATTATAATCATTCTTATAGTTATAATACTCTGCACATTAACATTTGCCTTATATTATTTACAATTCAGAAAACGAATTTTCGGGCAGTAACCTCTTAATTATAGGAAATTTACTCTAAGACTGGATTTAGGCTTTCCTCGCAACAATTGATTTAATTGATTAAATTTGCAAAATTACAATGAATAGATAACAGTTAAACTACTCAACTCCTTATATCTATAAAGATGAACTTATTCCTAAGGATCTGGTAAATGCGTGCCTTTTATCTTTACAATCCCTCACAAAAAGCTACTTCTTAAATGAAATACTTATGTCTAGAGTCTTCAAAGGACTTTCCAATTTAGTAAGATGTTTAGCACATTCAATAGAGAAGTTATTGTCCCCTATATAGTTAAATAAAATACAAAGGCTTAAAAAATATAGCTTCTTCCAATTTGACTTGGCCAGCCATTTGATTCCTTACTCTTTTATGTGATTTCCCTCTTATTTATATTTTTCGTACGCAGCCATAGCTCTGAAAGCTATTTCCAATCAGCTTGGCATAAGTATCGCAGACCCTCGTTCCCTAAGTGGTTAAACCCTATATTATTGATAGATTACCGAGTCTTATATGTTCTACTTGTTTCCAGTCGGCTTTGACTAGCTCTAAGACTGCTTTTGGCCCTATTTTACTAGACTCTACATTTGCTATTAATGTACTGAGCTCTAATCTCCTGAGATGTGACCACTATCCCCTGCCTAGAAACCTGGCGCCTAGAAGTCCAATGGAGTTGTCAGCTATATAGGGTGAGAGTTACCTAAGTTAGAAGGAGGTACATATTTTTAGAATTTAAAGCTAGGGCAGATTAACCTTCACAATTTGTTCCATGTCCTCTGCCTCAAGTTTTGAAGAAGCTGAATAAATTAAAAATTACGGAGGTACAGTTGGTTGTTTTCCTAGACATAATTCTTACGAATGAGTGAATTAAGTCGATTCATTCTCTTCTTTCTGTCCATAATAAAAAATATATCAAATTAATTTGAACTGTTAATTGGTTTCTATTTTTAATATGTCATATTTAGCAATCAATTAGCTTTCTTTATAAGATGGATTCACTCCTAGAGCTACACTTGTTAATTATACCTCATGTTTAACAAAAAACTCATTTTTATGGCCACTCTTTTAGCCATAGTCGCACTAACACTCTCACAGGAAGTCAACTAGCCCCAAGTCGTCGCTTCGAGCGTTGTTCTCGCCTTAAATTAGATTGAAAGCCCAGATGGCTATACGTCATCATAACCTCAAGTAGCATAGAAAGGGGTTATAAATTCAGACAACTCCGCTCCTCCAATTGTCACCTCTGATTCATCAAAAAGCAATCCCCATCCTTCCGAGATCCTCTAGGTAACTCAATCATGATATCAGAATAAATCATCAAAGGATGCTTAGGAATAAGCAAGAAAGATCAAAGAAGAGGAGTAAGTTCTGAAGCAAAAATGGAGTCATCAAGCAGCAGCAGCTTCGAATAATTTAGAGTCCATGACTGAACAATAAAGAAAATAGTTTGAACTCAAGCTCGCTGAGGAGTCCAGACAAGCCTATTAAAGAATCAACAAGGAGATGGAGGAAGAAAAGAGAAAGCACGAGGAGGAAATATAGCGTCTAGCAAAAGAAAATAAGTTGACAAAATCGCAATAAATACTAAAAAGATAGAGAAATCAAATGAAATAATAAGGCTAAAAGATCAACTTTTAACAAAAACAAATGGATTAATTCCTTTTTGACATAGAGGCCAACGAAAAGGAGTAGTTCAAAATCAGTCTTCCCATCAGTCAGTCCATCATCTACTTCATTAAGATATTCGAAAATAATAATGGGGTATTTGGCTATCCCCAAGTGTTCGAAGACAACAGCGAATTGGGATTTTATGTGTTCTAAAATTAAAATTCCCTTGTCATACAAAACAATTTTTATTCTGGAACATTAGCCAGCTTCGAGGGAAAAGCTAACTCCTCATATTTCTTCAAATTTGTCAACTACGGAGGGCATAAATTGGTCAGTTTCCGCCTCGTAGCTCTCTTGTAGGAAAATCATATTTATGACATTCTCACTGTGGAAGATGTGGCAGATCATGGGCTGAGGATGAAAGGAATTAAAAATGCAGTATTCAGTCGGTTATAAGGACTTCAAACAAAAGGAATTTTATAAAAAGAGAACCGTAAAAAGTTGACGGAAAATTTGTCAAAGTACTACATATATAGCATAAGTGAAATCATTATAATGGGCATTGTCTGTATCGTTCAGGTACAGTTTGTGCAAAAATTACTCGAGCGGGTCAGTGTTGTTTGATCATCCATTCAGTTAATCATATATCATGAAAATATACCACTGAAATCGTTTGCTATAACTATAGTACGAGGTCATAAAGTATCATTAAAATCACCTAAAATATGCACGCTAATATCTTCATCCTCCTGCCAATTTATCACCTAAAATACATCCAAGCCCACCTCAATAGTCTTTTGAGTATTTTCTTCAAAAATGTTGGAATCCAAAATATGCTATACTTGCTGTTAGGGGTTGGATTGGTCGCATTATTGCGCTAAATATCGAATAATTCCCTAGACTGTGTGATAGTTTTTGATCATCTTTTGATGGTGGTTTCTGCACTGTTAATAGGACCTTGTCTTCACGTGTTTGCTCATAATTCTATTTAAATGCCATTTTCTCCTCATCTTTTTTTCTCCTTCTATAACTTCTTTAAATTATGATAGGAAAGAAATGTAGCGCTAATTTTATTGGCGACACCAATGAAAAGATTCGTATTTAGTTTTATTTTAATCATCTTTAATGACCGTGAAAAGTGATTTCTTTGGTTTATAGGTCCAAGGCTTTATTTATAGTAATTTGGCCTTAAGCACCTTTTCTTGACTTAAAATAATGTTTGGTGATTGCTATGGCTTCTGCATGAGTTGTTGTTAATATTATTAATTCAGATTCAAAATATTCTTACAGTGGTTGTATTTGTAATAAAACTTAATTTTATGACGCCATCTTCAATAACTATATTTCTCTCAATTTAATGATAGATTTAATATCCAGAGAACTACTACATCTTTTTTAAAGGATTAATGATGCTTTCTGATTCATTGTGATGTACAGATGGAGGAGCAACAACCCAGATGAGTCGTTTAAAAATTGGCAGTGATAAACGCAAAAAGGGAATATATTATTCACAAAGATACTCAAGGTAAGCATGTGCAAACTACAGTCAATTAGTAGGTTAGTAGGGAGAAGATGCCTAAATACGCTGAATATATGTTTTTCATTATTGATATAGCAATTTAATTAAATCAATGATCAGAAATTATAATGACCATTTAAAATATTAATGTAGCTTGATTATAAGACCATATTTCAAATGCCAAATGCCACAGTCGACTGGACAACCTTTATCTCATGATTATCAGAATATTATTGAAATTAATTTATTACCCATATTTAAAGTAAAGAACATAGATAACTAAAAATATCATTACTCCCTTTCCGAACCGTACTCTTAAACATATTCAAAAATAATAACTCAATTTAATTGGTATCGTTATATAATTCAAATCATGGACTACTCCCTTGGCCATCAACGCTATGAAAATCGCAAATAACGCAATTTATAAACATTTTCTCAGATTTCGAACGTATCAGCAGCCACCGCTGTGCCTCTCAAACCACTTGAATTACTATGCCAGTACCACACTGATGAGCCTTGCAATAATTATTGCATATAGTCCAAGTGCTTTCAACCACTCTGCTCTGAATGCATTGAAGACCATCTTTTGCATCATAAGAAATACGGATATTCGGACTTAGCTATCAAATCCATCAGAGGAGTACGTAAAGAATGCGTGAATAAACTTAATTTGCTTATGGAGGAATTACTCAGACGATTAGGACAACTCGAAGCATCACCGAGTTCAGAAAAGATTATGGAAGTTCTATCGACGAGACTGGAGGAAGCCAGAAACGAGGCTCATTAAATTTTGGAGCAGTAGTTTAACAAGATCAGCTAAATAATGAGCCTGAAGCTGAACGAATCAACAGCCGTGATTAAAGGGATGGCTGACATTCACAAGAATCTTGAAAAGATAATTGAGCATCTCAAAGAGACTTACTTGACCATAGCTGATGGCCGCAACAAGGAAAGTCAAGTGATTAAAGAGTCTATCGTAAAAACTTTAACCCTTGATGCCAGAAGCCTGCTGGAGACATTTTAAACAGAAAGTGCAGTATACTAATCTCGGCGAAAGAAGATAGAATTTGATGTCCTCTTCAATCCAGGTATTTACTAATTAACATAGAAATACTCGCATCTTCCATCCAGTAAGCCGTCAAGATTGCTTCCCCCGCCAGTCTGAACTCCAGTTCTGCAAGTTTTTCAAAGCCAAAATACAAAAATGCCAGTCGTGTTAGTCAGTAAGAAGAAGAGGAAGAGGATTTCAGCAATAGTAGTCTGCCAGCCTAAGTAGAGCCGTCATCGAAAAGTAGGTGTCGATTACTGCATTTTTTTGAGACTGGTACCAACAACCTGCATTTAATCGAAATCGATAATCGTAAGAAAAGCTATACTCGAGTGATTCCCATCAACTAATTTATCGTACCCTCCTTTCACGCTTCTCTAATTTCACAGTCTGGATAATTTATCTTTCTTTCAGGAGGATCAATATAGCTTGACACGGAATTTAAAAGCCCTATGTTCATGAAGTATTCTGTACAGAATCAAGGCTGCAAAAAGGATTTCGCTCGAGTAAGACCGAGGAGTAGCCATTCCCTGTGCCAGGATGTTTCAGGAGATGTGTTTATTTTGGGGGGATATGGGGAGAAGGATGAAACAATTGGGTCAGCCAGCTATGAGACTGCAGTGGAAAGGGTTAACTACAAAACAGGAAAGGTTTAGAATTAAGCTGCGAGTCACTGGGGAGGATCAAATATTGCATTTACGTGCAGAGGGCTTGTTTTGAAGGCTTGCGAGGAGGGGATCTAATTGTATAACCCAAAGTTAAAACAATGGACTATAGCCGAGATAATGATGAAAATCAAAGGATAATACTTTTACTGTCGCAATGCAGGGCATGCTTCATTGGTTGAGGGTTAAATGCTAGTCTTTGGAGGATATGGGCAAGATGGCTTACCAACAGCAGACTGTTCATACTGGAGAGTGACAGTGGAGGGAGGAAGAGCGAGAGTCAGTATCAACAAACTTGCGTGTAAACTGCCAGTGGCTTAAGGTTTTGACAATACTGGAACCATAGTTGACTAGCAAGGTTGTTTTGTCCTTCAAAATATCGAGGATGATGAATAGACCTGCATTGATAGTGAGCGGAGACTGCTGCGTTTTGATCTTAAGGAAGGAGGAGGGGAGTGGCGAGTTTTACAGATTAATAATGAATGATTATAATAGTAGTAAAGAATCAAATATCAGTTTTCATTATTTTTGCCTTGAGAGCCACCTTTCGAAGCATGGGAGCTCTATCATCTCTTTTTACTTTATCAAAGGTCTTAACTGAATTTCGTCCCTTACAAAATTAACGAGTTTTCCTCATTGGAGTAGGCTGTGCTTATTCAGTGCGCAACCTCTTCAAATGTGGGGTTTCTGAAGGCTTCTTCTTTTGTAAGGATTCTATTTCTTTGATGGTTCTTGCAAAATTATCATTCTTTTGTGCAGGCTGCCAGTCAAAACCAGCAAAATTGTATTGATATCCTACCGAACTGCTTCTGCGAACATGGGTATCACGCTAGCATGAACCAGAACAAGGTGATCGATTCCAGGATTATTCTTACTCAAAGGAATCAAAATTAGTCGTATCTAACTGATGCTCGATCCGAGGAATGAATGGTGGCTGCATTTCAGTGACTTTGTCCCAATCAAAACCTGCGAAAAATGGCTGTGCTTTTATCTGAGCAATGCTCAATCTCCGCTATTTAGGACTGAGCATTCCCAAAATGAGGAGTTTTGCCTACAGAGAAACCTTTGGAGTCTACGGGAAGAGCAAATAATCTTCATAGTTAATAACTCGTTTGCATACTTCTTTGGAATCCTCATGGCTAAAGGGAGGATAGCCATACAAACACTCAAACATGATGACTCCTACGCTCCATATATCCACTCTATGATCGTAACTCGCTTCTGTTAATACTTCTGGAGCGATGTAATCTGGAGTGCCCACCTTCGAAAATTGTCTTTGTTTCCGTGCTTGGAGGCGTTTCAAAGAAGGGCGAGTGACCCTTGATAGCTGCTGAGATCGGTCTTTTTGTTTTTTTGGAGAACAGACAGGGGTGGCTTAAAGCTAAATCAACTTAGATATACCTATTTGCTGAGTCCAAAATCGGTGAGTTTAAGATGACCATCCTTTGCAATGAGTATATTATCCGGCTTGATATCACGGTGAATATAGTGTATTTTATGCATCTGTTCAATTGCTAGAATCAATTCGCTGACGTAAAACCGAGTTTAGGCCTCACTGAATATATCCTTTAGGATCAGGAGACGTAGCAAATCACCTCCTGGGACCCACTCCATTGCAATATAAAGATAATCCTTGTCCTGAAAAGCAGATTTAAGCTCAACAAGCCACCTGCTTTTGGTACGGGAGAGACACTATCGCTAAAGGAATACATTAGCTATCTGCTTCTTACCCATTAGTTTGATTTTTTACATTCGTTTTATTGCCACGATCTACTCTAAATATATTCCATCAGTACGAGTTAACTTGCAACGGGCCAGCCGCACTTAGCCGAAGGCTCCCCTTCCTATCATATTCTGAAGCTCGTAGTTCTCGAGTCTGTCTTTTACTCTCAGCAGGCGAGTATTGTATGATTAGCGGGCGACTGCCCTTTCAGCTACAGCTTTTTTTTATGCCTCTAGCAGAGGAGTTTGGGCGAGAGCCTTGATTATTTTTTTCCAACCTAGCCTTTGCTCTTCCTAACGCTGGATGATGGCCTTATAACGAGCTAAATGGCGATATGTTTACACTCAATGAACTGTTTGGCAAGCTTAACTTTATCCTAAGTCTATTTCGAAATTTGCTGATTTCTATTCATGTTATTAATTAACCAACCATTCAAAACTGGTTTCAGCCCCAAAGAGCAAAATGACTGTCGGATGCTGCTCAAAGCAAAGGATGAGCATTAAACTACGGGTAATGACTCTCAGCAAACGTGTTTCAGAATAAATCCATTTTATGGGGGCGTATAGAAATTGATGATCAGATAAGTTCTTCGACGAAATCGTCAATCAGCTCAACTCCGAGGCCCTCCATCCAAATGTTGGTGATGTTTTTTTTGTCATCAGTTTTAAACCCATATGATCCGAATATGGTGGTAATGGCCTCGCTCGGCTTCACATCCATTTCGTAATGTACCTCCACTGGTTCTTCCTTGACGCTCAAGGCAGGCTTTAAATCTTTTCCCTTTCCGGAATTTGTCACAACTGGTGAATCCACTGCAAACTCGCCCTGCACTCCCAGATTAGAGACCACATGCATCTCCGTAATCCTCTGAGATTTTAGGTTGACTTTGAGTCGAATATTCTTGACATAATCAGGAGTCTACAAAGTGAAGGTGCTTTCTTTGCCGGTGACTGCCAATAGGGTGGGGTCGAAGGGAAGTTTTCCAGTGTACCTCCTCTTTGGGTCTTTAACTGCATAGTAGCTAAAAAGGAAATAACCTGCTGAATTGAAGAGAATTCGATAGATTCTAGCCTACTCTCTTACTACTCTTGAGTCTGAAAATCGAAGGGTTTAAAATTTACCCACCCAATCCCTACGACTCTTTCGTGTTCGGACTGTCGCCTGACAAGCGATGTCTCTTCTTTTAACGGTCTTTTCTTCAATCGGTTCATTAGTGACCTGCGCTTCGGTTTGTTCCACTCTCTGCTTTGCCTTTGATATTTGCTGTTCTATTTCTGTGATTTCGTTTTGGGTATTAACTAATTTCTCCTGCACCATTTTGTTGATTTTTTCCAAATCTGTGAGCTCTTTTTCTATTTTGGCGTTGCCCTTTTCACGACTTGACTCTAACCATTTGCTATATATCTTCTTTTCGTTCTGCAGCTTGGGAAGAGAGCTGTCTGATCGTTCAGTCTTCCTATTCTCGATTTTGGGCAGCTTTGTCTCCTGCTGTTGAATCTATCTCATCAAATGCTTACCTTTTGCTCCAAATTCTTGACACTTTCGATGTTATTCTTTAGCCATCCTTCTCTTTTCTCCTGCATTTGCTCCAAGTCTTCGAGTTTAACCTTCAAGTTGTTATTCTAGTTGATGAGCTCCTTCATCTGCAATGCTTGCTGGTCAAATGTTTTGGCCCTATTCTTCCTGCTGAATTCGGCTAATTTGTATTCCAGTGCTTTGTTTTTGTGCGATAGTTCGCGTACTTCTTTTTTGAGATGGGTAAGTTCCTGCTGTTTAGATTTTAACAATTCCTCAGAAGCAGCTATACTCTCTATTTGGTCTGGCTTTTTGCGGCCCTGAATATTGGTGAGTTCTCGTTGATATATCTCGATGAATTGATTGACATTGTGAAGTTCTTTCTTGACCAACTCTAGTTGCTGGTCCATATTGGGAGGAGATTTGTTATTCTGTGGTAATTTAGTCTTGTCCAATATCTTATTGACAGTTTCTCCGAGCTCGTACAGTTAATTGCGATACTTTTCGTTCTGTAGTTCAAGGGCGATGATCATCTTTTTGTAGTCCTCCTCACTCTTCCACTCCTCAGTGAGCAGCTGTTCTGCTGCGTTTTTATGCTCCTAATTTTTCATCAGTTTTATTATTACTCACTAATCTCAATTGATATTGTGAATTATCTAATTGTGCTCGTGCTGGCTAAAATTTGACTATAAAATGAAGAGGTTATTCCTCATCATATGCCATTAAAATAAATATTTAAATGCAGAATCATTTTCGTCCTATTTGGTAGGCGGCAAGAATGCTCTTGGCCTTTCGCTCGCTTTGCCTGTTGTACAGACGCCAGAGCTATTCACCTATGTATTTTTCAAATCGAGGATTAGCAAATTCAAAAAGGCGATTGTCTTTTTCGCGTTCGATAATATTGCTGGCCAGCTTGAAGGCCATTTCCTTGGAAGCGACAATCAATCCCTTATTTATAATGGATTCCTCAATATATTCAAGCAAGTAATGCTCCAATTTCAGTTGATTGACTTGATATCAATAGATTTACGTGCAGATGTGCCCTGTGATCGCACTTCAATCAGGATTAGGTTGAGCACAACTTCCTCATGAAAGTTAATCTCTTCTTTCTTTTCGCACTTGAGCTTTACCTCTTCATCAATACGCATCATGTCGTCCTAGTAGAGTTTTTAAAAGGAAGAAGTACTCGCTTATTGAATCTGCCGTCGCATGTAGAAGACGCGACAAGTTGTAGGTGCAGCCAGACGTTGATATTTCCTGTATTCACGGCACATTCCGCTGCAACTGAACTGAGCTTGTTCAAAGCAAAGATTATGCTACATCAAACTGCAGCTCTCTATCTATTACTTCTTCTCGATGTGGTAAAAGAACTATGTGCTGGATATCCAACGCTTCCAAACCACAGCTTGGTAGAAGTTGCACCATCCCAGCTCAGCTAAAGCCAAGTCACCGTTGCCCTTCAACCGTAATGTACAAGAAAAGGTTTAGGGGTGTTCATCCTTGGTTTAGATGTACAGGCATGAATTAGGTTGCTCAAAGCTTAGAAATTCATAGAAAATGTCTCGTACTCCAATATTTTAAACTATGCCCATAAAATTCTCGTCTTTGCTGGAAGTTATCTCGAAGATGCAGTTCAACAACTCGTGGAGAATCTCCCTGTCGGAATTGACACATAGGGAAGAGGATCGGAGACTAGCAAAGAGTTCGGCGAGTGCGGGGGAGAGGGAGTTAATCAGTTGTAAGCACTTCTGTGCCTGCGAGGCCGTCTCAATTTTGCTCTATTCTAATGGTACAGCAAAGACTACATTCCTCGATGTTGGGGTATGGTACATTGAACCAAATCAGAGTCTATTCCTTTCTGTATTCCATATTGACAGGACGTCCCTCTATCAGTAGAGATGCGTTGCCCTGGACCAATTTGCGGTTGATACGGTCGATCACTTGCCGCTCGAGTTCCAGCCTCAAGTAGCTCGATCTCAAGTTAATTCCATATATCTGCAGATGCTTAACACTTGCCATTTCAAAGGTTCCTAAACTCCACATAAATAGAGACAGTATGATTTTGTCATTCTCCTCAGTCCATTAGTATCGCTTCAATTCCCTGAGAATCATTCTCCATAGGCAAACCTTGAAATTATCACTGCTCTTTTCATTTTATTTCGAGGCCATGCTTTCGAAGAAGTTTCCTCGCTCTTGAGTTATCTATGGCGGTTTTTCTGATAGTTGAATGATGGTTTAGTTGATGGTTTTTTCCTTGTATTTTTTAATTTTGATGGGGTGTTAATCAAGAACCCTACCCTAATAGCGAAATGCCTTGTCGACGCTGCTTTTGTGGGCAAACTCCTGCGTGATGAAGGACGTACGATAGTGACATACTTGGAGTTGTCGTTCTTTTCAATCTTCTTGATCTGTCCTGCCGATCCGAAAAAGCGGGTGAGGTAGGGAATGCTCAGACTGTTTACGTATTTAACATCGATGCAGTTTTCCCCCTTCATTGCAAATATATAAATATTATAAATTATCTAAACAATAAATCCCGGGAAGGAGCAGACTTTTTGGAAGCAAATAGACTTTGAAGTGCAAGATAAGTCAATACATTTAGTTACAATAAATTTTTATTTTGTTAATGAAAATGTAATAATAAATATGATGATACAAGTCGAATTTAGCGTACATTATAGATTACAAAAGTTAGGCTTTTTAAGATTAGATTAAGCTGGGTATTTTATAAATGGAGGTGTTTTTACACAAATCACTCATAATTTAAGTTGTCATTATCTCTAATAAATATTGACATATTGGGGTTGAAAATACATACATACATCCATAATAAGGTCCCCTTCGGGGATATGGGTTGAAAATAATATTTGTTTGTTAGTCTAGTGCAAGTACAGTCCGCAAATAAACAAAAGAAGCACTGACTGGCTCAATAAGAGATAAAAAATAAGCATAATAGAGCAGACCTCATACAATTTAATTGACTCTTTAATGGATACAAGCAAAAGACCATTAGTACAGTGCAGCCAAGTGACTTCAACTTGGGTTTCTGCCTATGATGTTAACACAAAAAAGATTGTCTGATGAATTCTATACGTTATAAATATTTTTCTGTTGATAAAGTCAATAAAGTCATAACATTCAATTCTAATGAAAGACAATTAATCCCTCCATAAATTTTAACCTCCCTCTATTGCCAAAGTGAGTTCAGTTTAATCTATTTAATGAGTTCAATGAAATAAAGGTGATAAAAAGGCGACTGTGATTGATGATACAATTATATGCTGGATAAATAATAGTCATATAATAATACTTCAACTAATGGTTATGTATATACTTTTCGAGAGTTCAATCGGCTACGGTCTATTCGAGCTCAAGTAGTTCGATGAACTCAACAGCTCCGTTGACAAAATCCAGAAATAAATTAAAAATTTCTAAACCTTTTCGCAGCTTGCACACCTCAAAGTATCATCATTTCAACAATTAGGCTTTCTATCCCTTCGAGTCGTCAGTAGTTGCTCTTGACATCATTAGCTCTACCATTGCGGGCAAGGCACCACAGCAACTCGTGGATTTCCTAACAGAGAACTTCCCCCTAAAGAAAAAGAGCAAAATTAAATTGGGAGTCAGCGAGAATAAATTAGCCGGCTCCATCAACGAAGCATTACAAATACAAACCACCACTTCTCAAGTTATCAACGAACTCCAGCGAGGTTTCCGTCAGCACTTCGTCGATTTCTTGAAGCATGAGGAGTTCCATAATTTGGAGCTTGAACAAACTCGCCTCGGTCTGGCTCATACTTTCTCACGCAGCAAGATATCCTTAGATGTCAACAGACAGGACAAGCCCATAATTCAGTCCATTAGTTTACTTGAGTTATTGGATAAGGATATCAACACCTTCGCTATGCGTGTCAAAGAATGGTATTCATGGCACTTCCCTTAACTCGCTAAGGTCATCAGTGATAACTCTATCTTCACTAAATTGGTTATTCTTATTGGAGATAGAGCCGTATCCACTGCAACTGTAGAAGACATTGAAGAGATTGTGGGTGATGGTGAGCTCTCAGAGAGAGTCATTGAGATTTCCAAGGGATCAATGGGTCAATAGATCAGTGAGTTCGATATGCAATGCCTAAAGGAATTGGCCGAAAAGACTCTAAAAATGTTTGAGTTTAGAAAGTAAATCCAGGAATACCTGAAAGGAAGAATGGAAATTGTAGCTCCTAATTTGACCAGTCTTATTGGAGAGAGTATCGCAGCTAAACTCATTTCTCACTCAGGATCTCTTGCCACACTTTCCAAATATCCTGCTTCGACAATCCAAATTTTAGGCGCTGAGAAGGCTCTTTTCCGAGCCCTAAAGCAAAAGACCAAAACTCCAAAGTACGGTTTGCTTTATAACACTTCCTTTATTGGTCGTGCTCTCGGCAAGAACAAAGGCAAAATATCTCGTTATCTGGCTAATAAGTGTGCCATGGCAGCTCGTTTGGATCAATACCTAGTGACAGTATCTATCTCTTAATACAGCCCACTAACAGATTTGGCGAGAAACTAAAAGAACAGGTCGAGAGAAGATTGACTAGAACTGGAGAGGAGGAAGAAGAGGTTGAGAAGAATGAAGAACTCATGGATTAAATCATGGATTAATTGAAAGAAGAAAAGCTTTACTTTGACTCTGACGAAAAATTCAGAAAATATCAGAAGAAGCTGAGCAAGAAGCAGAAGAAAGTTGTAGTTGAGGAGCCGGTTGAGGAACAAGCAGTCGAGGAGTAGGCCGTCGTTGAGGTTCCAAAGAAAAAGAAGAAAATCGCTAAAGCATGATGCTGTTTGTGACAATACTGAAATAATAAATCAATAGATTAAAGTAAATATCAATAGTAGCTGTCCTCGCACACTATTAGCTGCACTACTAAAGGAATGTATTTGGTACGCTCCTTGCCAAGCATGCTCTTTACCATTTAATAGTCGTCATCTTTCTACTACTTTATTAGATTGTAGACTCCATAAAAATCTTACCCGATCTATTTCTCGAGATACACTCGTAATGCCTCTATTTTGCTGCCGACTGAATCTTTATCCCCGACTCCTGGCACTTTTTATAGTTTGAGGTACTTAGGCACTACTCTTTCTTCCTCCTTCCATCCAGTTTACTCCTCTACTTGTCCTCCTTTGATACATTGCTTCATATCTCTGATAAGTATGCCATATCCCTGTTCCTCTAAGGTTTCCTCCTCCTCAAAGATGCTCTTTTCCTCGCTTTCTTTTTCCTTTTTAATATATTTTTCTCCGCTGAACTGTTCTTTGCGATTGCTTCTGGATGTATTTCTGTTTTCGTCTTTAAAAGGAACTCTCTTTTGAATGATCTTAATCTCTTTTAACGGCTATGGGGCATCGCCCTTCTTTCTGAAATTCAATCCAGAATAATTTTTGCTCACGACCTCAATCTTCTTCTCCTTACTGACGTCTTCCTTTTTTTTAAACATCATTATTATTTTTTCCTTTGATGATTTTTTGGACTTCTCTTCTGGCCTCGATTGCTAGAGCCTTGCTAGCTAATTTTTTGCTGTACTGGCATTGCACGTGCTCAAACTACTTTACCTTCCCAAATTTAACTCGTGAATTTTTACAGTACTTGAGAACAGTTAATGAATTTTTGATTTCATAAAAGGCATTTCAAGAATCTTTTTAATGGATGGACGTTTTGCGGGGTCCTTTATGAGCATCTCTGATAATAATTTCTTCAGATCGGAGCTGTAGACCTCTGGAAGGGGAGGATAAGTACCCTTCAATATCTTTTGGACCAGTCCCTTCATGTTTTGGGCATCAAAAGCATGGTTTAGCGTCGCTATCTCGTAAAATATGCAGCCTAGACTCCAAACATCAGATTTTTGATTGTACGGCTTTTATTGGCAAATTTCAGGTGAAAGATAGTAGGGAGTTCCGATTGCAGTATTGGCGCAATCATAAGTATGCTGCAACACTCTAGCTATCCCGAAGTCTCCAATCTTGATATCGCCCTTGGAGGTGAGAAAGATATTCTGTGTTTTAAGATCTCGATGCAAAATCTTCTTATCGTGAACATAGTTCATGGCAAGGGCGATCTGCACCAGCCAGGCCATGATTTGATGCTAGGGGAAGAGCGTGTTAAGCTCTTTCTGGTGGGCAATGCGATGAAACATGTCTCCGCCCTAGCAATAGTCCATCACAATGCATAGACACCTATGTTTATAAGGAGGTACATCTTCTCCATGAAGGACTCTCGATATGTGACGATATAGGGATAGCGCATGACTTTCAAGAGGTGGACTTCCATGAGGGCCTCCTCTATTTGTTTCTGATCCATTTTGGAGATGTCGATGATTTTCATGATATATTGCTTCTTACTCTTCTTCGACTAGACGAGAACCGCGTACCCGAAGCTGCCCTTCCCCACGATCTTTACCTTACGATACTTGTCCATTTAAATATTAATTTGATTCAATCTAACGAACACTTCAGTCCATTATTATTAGATCAAACAAAATCGTAAGCTAGTTTACGAGCCTGCTGACGCATCGACAACATTTTTTAGGCGACTCCCATGCTTGAGTGGTTCTTCAGGCGCTGGTCCAGGTGCAAATTCATGATTTAGTCTTTCTTTTGCTCGTCAAACTCTCGAATTGATGATTTGTTTTTCTGGACGGTGCTGCTCCACTCCATAGCGCTGTTCTTGAAAGTGGAAACGGTGTGTCTGAAGAAAGATTTGCTTGTCTTGTCCTGAATGGCAATAATAATACAAGTATGCCCAAACATTTTTTGGGAATCTACTATTTGGCTGCATCCACTCTGCTCTTGGTCGAAAACCATTTTTCCCTTCTAGTTTTAAAGAACGTCTATAATCTCTTTTGACTCTTAGAGCATTCCTAATCGATGTGTTTCCAAGCCTTCAAAGATCCCTACTCGTTGTTAGCATACCCCTGAATATATTTGCTCTCTCTATGATTGAGTATACTATTATTGTTATTGTTAATCTTGCTTTTCTACATTAATCAAGACTTACACTTCGATTGAGAGAAGAAAGAGCACGTCTTCTTTTTACAATAATTTCCTGGTAATGGTTATTTTTGTTGAGCTATTTGGTGAGTTCCAGTTCAGCTTTGAGGGAATATTCCTCATTTTGGCGATGGATATTGTTGATGCGATTGACTGCGCCTTGATAGCAGGTCCCAACACTGACCTGTTTGAAATCAACCTGCCTTTTTCTCTACTGCTACTTTTTGTAAAACTAGATTAGTTCCTTTCTCAATTTATAGGCTTTCTCCTTCTCAGACTCTCTATGTCTCTTCTCCTAATTTTCATAGCGAGAGTAGGTAGCAGATAGATGCTTATCATACACTTATGCTTCTTTTCCCTTTTTTTTCAGAATGCTTTCTTCATTTTTTTCAACTTTAGTCGCAGCCTCTGCAATTTTTTTTTCATAAAATGAACGATTTATCAAATCTGCAGCTTCCTTCCTTTTGAAGAGATCGATTTGATATTTTGATCTTTCGATTGCATACTCGATGTCTTCTCGTTGCTCTATCTAAAAAGATGAATACTGTCTGCTTGGCGACGGACGACCATTGACTTCGATAGGGACTTGGGAAGGTCGTGATGGTGACTTAGATCTATATAAGATAGCAATTACGTTTAGAGTAGAGAAGAGCCCTATTCAGCAGTTTGGAAGGGGATTATCTGTAGAATTAGTCAGATGATTTGTTCATTAATAAAATTATTGGCTCTGAAAAACAAATATTTTAAGAACTTAGATAATGATATCCATAATATTATAGTCAGAGACAAGTTTTCAACATGATCAGCCTTTGGAACAACTGGCTTTAAATTAATGAATTTATTTCCGAAAATTAGAACTATCATCAAATAGTAATAATAATCTAAGGCGTTCTCCAATGATTTGTCTTCCAAACTCGGACTATTGCTTGCTCTAATCATCCATCCCAGATCAAATATTAATAAATTTATAAATGAAGAAATATTAATCAAATTCAACTGAGACAGCGGAAAGTCAGAACCCTTCCTTCAAAGTTGACATCCCGATATCAAATCCGCGAAAGGCTGCAACAAAATTAAAAGATGTGAACAATCACATTGAAATAATGCGAAATCGCTTCAAAACACTGGAAGCACATGATGGTTATCATCGATATCGCACAATTGATCAGTAAAAACGAATTAATCTGCATAAAAGCATTCATTAAGATCTGAAACGAGAGAGGTAGCAACTCAAAAAATCTGTATAGAAGTTAAATGATCACTCCTAATTGAAAGAAAAGAACGAAAAGCTTAAGATGAAGTTGAGAGAAAGCCTATAAGAAGCAAAAAGAAGTCTGCAAGGAAAGAAAGAAGAGCGTACTCACTCAATTTACAGTTAATACGCGCAACATGTCCAGAAAATAAAGTAAAACCAAGAAAAAGATCTAGAAGAAAATAGAGAGAAATCAATGCTGGTTAAATTTCAGGAAGAACAGAAGAGGGAATCTCTCAGCCGACATGCGGAGGAAAGAAAAATATCCATCCACCTAAATAAATCTATTGACTCCCAAAGTCTCAATAAATAAAAAGAGAAAAGAGAAATGGAGTTATCAAGACTGATTATATATGAACAAGAGCTTTTGAAGAAGAATTCATAGAGCATGCAGGCTTCGCAGGTGATGAAGCACAAATTTAATTAACTCTTTAATATTTCTAGCAGCTGTAATGGCTCCAACATACCCAGTCCAAGAATACTCCCGGAAATTAAATCCAAGTATAGTTGGCATAAGGAGTCAAACAAAACATAAATAGTAATGATCTGAAACAATTTTGCCTTTCTGAACAATAAAACTTAATGATTACAAAAATGGGCATAAGCTACTTTAGCAATCTATTATTTTACCAATCAATTAACTGATAATCAAGCTTATATCTCTTAAATTGATTCCTCCTCCTACTCATCCTCTTCATCAAGTGACATCTTGTTTACGTCGAAGTTATCAAACAAATCTTCCTTCTCCCCTGATTATTTCTTTTCGATGTTCTCTTCAAACTCGTCGTCCCCTTCCTCGTTTTCTTCAGGGAGGACATCATGTCTTAAAATAGCAGCAATTCCAGTAATATTCTTTAGTTTTTCACCGGAAGGATGCAGAGTCGAAAAGATGACTGCCTCTCCATTGTATTTCTTGACTTCTTCATACAGTTTGTTGATTTCTCTTCTTTTGTCGAAGTTTTTGCTACGGAAGAGAAAATCACAGATCAAAAGCTTTTGAACAGCCTTCATATGAATGCATCTAGCAACTTACTTTTATCCATACGCAACTCGATTCTCATTCTTTTGCATCACAGAATAAAATTCCTCCAAGACCTTAGATTGACTGATAGCTTTAGTGTTTTCCATTCTTTTGATGACGGCTGGATCCTCTAAGACCTCATTGAGACTGGAGAGATATCCTGTCGAACATTTCACCAAAATTATTTTATCTAACCACTTGGACTTTGCCTTATCCTCTTATTTTTAAAGTTCTGCTCTAATGAACCTCATGAGCTGTTAGTTGAGAAAGCCTGGACTTGCAATGACAAAGCATTTAATGCGTTAGAACTCTAGACTGCGAATGGCCGCATAACACTCCTGGAAGAAGCGATTCAATGATTTTTTGTAAATTTATTCCCCACTGCTTTTCTTGGAAATGTTCTTCTCTATCTTCTTTTTGATCAGAGTTATGGATTGTTTAATATAGCACAAGTGTGCTACTCCTTCTTCCATCACCATAGCAGCTATTTCCAAGCCATGGTCAGCATGTGATAGTTCCCGAATGAGATTAATTTCATAGAGTGGCCATTCATCCTTATATATCGTTATCTTGCTTTACAGCTCAATTTAAAAGGTGTGGTACTGACCGATCTTCAGAAACTCATTCTATTTTGAATTTTTGCCTTTTATGCTGATGGAAAGATGGTCTTCTTTTGCGAAGTAGCTGATGTCTTCAATGAGAAGAGTTAATGTCAAGGTTTTTGTTCTAATTTTTTTGAGACCAGTCACGTTACTGTCATCGATTATTTTGCGGCGTGTTTTCATGCGAATGTGATCGCCTTTTTGAATAAGGTTGTAAATATGCCAAAGGTCTTAGTCATCTGTCGGAACAAGGGTCACATAACCTTCTCCCCATGCTTTTTTAATGCTCTTCCTTTCGATTCTCATTGGATTGTCACTATTATTGTAAAATTATAAGTGAATTAATGAAAATGAGTTAAATTGCATATATTCGATAGAGCAACTCAATAAATTACGCAAAATGGTTGACAACGGGTAAAATTATAAAAATAATAAAGTGTTTTTACAGCAAATTTTGTATTTTTCTAAAGATGATTCAAAGATCTGATCATTTAATCAATGAATTATTCTTATTCTTGAATAATTAGCAATTAAATAAACATTTCTTAACTCCAAACACACGGCATTACAAATACAATTCCTTTCTTGCACTTCTGCATGATTGAATTTTCATAAACTTTAAAGATGTTAAATCAAAATACATTTATTCTCCATTGTATGGATATGAGTAAAAGTGAGCACTAATCAGAAGGTGTACCACGAATCAACAAAGTGTTTTCTGTCCGCCCGTGACATCTTCATCATTTCAACAATATATTATTATAATCAAATGCGATTTATCACATATCATCATCGAAGTCCAACAGGCCCATCAGTTATGAAGCATCGAGCTCCTCCTCCTTGAACTCTTAGACATTCATTTTCATGTCAGGGTAGGTAATAGCACGCTGCACTTCGTGATAGAGATTAAGACAGTAACGGATGCGCTTGTCCAACTGGCCTTGGGGTTAGTTTGTAACATAAATATTTTGGTCTCCTTCGATCTTCACTATCTTTTCATCGTGATCAATCTATCCGTGCATGATTCCATCTCTTAAAGCTTTGGCCACCACAAATTAGACGTCCTCGACTGGAATATTCAGTTTTGTTCCAATATCTGCTAAGGAAATGCGAGAGTAAGCTAGTGATATCTTTCTCAGTCCAACCCGGATGACAATTTGATTTAATCGAAGGATCATTGTATAGAGTCCATCCTTCTGATAGGTGGCCTTGTTTAGTTCTACAACTTTATTGAAATGGCTGAGTTCTCCCTAAAGCACAACTTGGATAAGTTTAAAGTAAGGATAAACATTGGTAAAAATGACGACATCTGAAAATATTTATCTGTTTGGAATTTCTCCAAGAAGGAGTTAAACTACTATGGCTGCCTTTTGGCAATAAATTTTAAATCCTTTGGCTGTGTCTGGTGATTTTCTTATGGCCTGGTTCAGCATTTCCAGGGCCTATCCGTAATCTCGCCTTACTGCTTTCACTCTTCCTGTGTAGTAGAGATATTTGCAAAATTCGTTGTTAGACTTACCTTCTGGGAATGAGCATTTCTCTATCAAGTTGTATGCCGCCTCAAGATGGCTATATCGAAGATAATTTCTCAGTAATAAGTTAAAAAGAGTGCTTTGCCCGATCTAGTCACTTCTGACACATGCTCGATTCAAAGCCTCGAGCAATTGTTCTCGAATGTTTTGATCTGTTCCTTTCTTTTCATGAAGTCTTTAGAAGTAGTGATACAATAGAGCGCTGTAGTTATCCAAACTTCTCCTGTTGGCAACAGTAATCTTAGAGAGAGAATCTTCGACAGCCTTGAGACATTCATCATAGTTTGTATCCCTCCACCAAATTTGAACTATTAATATCCTTACAAAACTCTCCAGCTAGAGACTCTTGACGACTCTACTTGAAAGGTTTTTGTTTAACTCAAGTTTTTCGGAAAATTAAGGCTTAAAGCTAGGTGATTTCCGAAGGGATGCTGAAACATCCAATCCCAAAGCTTAGAGCAAAGCAATAACATGATGAGCACAGATAACATTTCTAAACTTGCCTACATTTTTGGTGATTCTGGCGATGGTACGAGTTTATTTGTTGGTAATGGCTTTGTCCAAGAAGGTAAGGGTATCTCTGATTTCTAAAGATGATTATTGTGATACATAGAAGAAGAGTGTGAATGGGGCTTTCCTCTTTGACTGCAGGAGCCTCCACGACAGGAACAGGTACTTCCTTGACTTCAGTCTAAATCTCCATTTAAAAAATATTTAAATTATAGATTGCAATATCATGAGCCAATATATGCCATTAATAAATATATTCTTCATCTTTATTGTTCAATACAATGATAGCAGTCGAATATCATAACTCTTCTATTCCTTTTTTCTCCCTATTTTTATCCTAAAATTTGAACAAACTCATAATCTTCTTGGACTTTCCCTGTTTTTTCTTTTTTTCCTTGCGAGATTATTTCAATTTCATAATTTCTTTCTTTTTTGATTTCGTTATCTTCTTTTTCCTTTTCTATTTTTCGAGCTGAGCCTTCTGTCTCTTCCTAAATCAGATCACAATTACTCAGCAATATACTTTTAAAAGGACATTTCATCTGATTTAGCGTATCCTACAATCGCATATAAATTCTTTCTGTTGAGCTCCTTCTATTATTTTTTAGCCAACTCCAGGAATCGGTCCGCAAACTGATTGATTTTCACCTCCAAATCCTCAATATTGGTTATATCTTTGATGATCTTTTCTTTATATCGTCGATAGATATGTTCAATGATGTAAAGCCTTAAATGCTCATTCGTATGGGTTCTCAATAATTCTTCAAAAAAGCTAAGCTCCTCTAATCCTGCTCCATGGGGGAAGTTTTGCTCACAAATTTCAAAATAAATGTCAATGACGTGATATGCTAATCCATTCTCTGCCTTAATTCATACATACGTGCTATTACTGGGCTAAACACTTTTTCCAAAAGTATATCGTCTATCTTTTTCTTGCTGACTTTATGCTTCTCACAAAACTTAAAAGTGTGTACGAGTAAATAGCGCACTAACTGCATAAATTTGTTGATGCGATGGTGATCAATGAAATTCCACTTTTCTTGGAGATGCGAAATCATATACTGAAAGAAGAGGATAGCATTTTTTTTTGGAATCTTTAAAAGCAACTAAGCAATTTTAGTGCTGAGATTGTGCTGGTTGATCATTTTATCAAAATTCCAAAGTCCATAGAATAGAGATTTTATGATATTGACGAGTATATTGTCCTGCTATATGGGGTTGACTGAGAGAAGTGTTTGAATCTTAGCGAGCACGTCTTCCATAGTGGCGGGGACTACGTAAATATAAAGATACGGATATCAATGATGTTTTCAATCAATTGTTGTTACATAATGTCTATTATATTATGAAGTTAAAAATGAGGCAGGATGAAAGAAGAGGATATAAACTTAATTATGACCCACAAAATTTTCTATTTTGAATTAATAATTATAAATAGAAGAAAGAAAATGATCAAAAGTGGTAGACAATTAGTCTTTACCTCCACACTCGGACATTTGTTTTAAAATCAGGCAGTATTGCATGGCAAAAAACCTTTGAAGATAGATAATCTCTTCGAAAATCCGTAAAGGGAGCTATTTGAGTTAAATTATCTTTATAATTCCTCTCATATCCACTCTAACTCTTCCTATCGGTGGATTATAAAAATACTTTAGCATTTTAATGAGGAGACCAAACTATTGCAAAGCCAAATCAGTGATAAGAAACAGTTTAACAACGAGCACAATAGACTGACCATTTCTTTCATGAGATTTATGTACCGAGAAATGTTAGGTATAGCGGTAATGGAGGAAAGAGAACTCAGAGAAAACGATTTCGCAACGAAGTTAAAACAGTGGTATCTGGATCTCAAAGAGAGGCATAGCTTTTTGGAGGGGGTAGCGGTGACATGGAAAAAGAGTAGTAAGGATTAAGAAATCAAGTTATAAGAAATGATCAGATTAAGCTATACATCCAACGTCTATAATGAGTACAAGTATCTTGATATAGATTAGAGGATTATCTTCGTAAAAGGATTATTGTTTTCTAACCTCAGAAAAACCAATAATAAAAATAAAACAGTTTAAGCTGCAAAGCCAGATCTCTTTTTCGACAGCCTCAAGAGATTAATCTTCCTCATATTGATGTTTTGATGTACAGACGTGAGGAGCTTTATATGCGAGAAGTCAGAGAAAAGAAGATAGAACAGGAATACATGGATCAAATTGCTAAAAATAAAAATAAAATGAGAGAGATCTGCAGAAACAACAGACTTAAATACAAATGTACAAGAGAGAAGTCAATAGTCACTGAGCAGAAAGAGCTTGTTGAATCAAAAACTCGCATGCAACCTAATTTTGCCGATTAAATAAAAAAAATTAGACGATCAAGCTCAATCTTATTTGATGATTAGAATAATACGAATGTGAGTTTTCATGTGCGAAAACACTTCAAATTTAGTGGAGGTTCTTCGCATCAAAACAGTCGAAGTAAGTTGATCAACATTAATGGAATCGGTCTCATTCGATCAAAATGCGAATGATTTGGTTTTAATAGTTATTTATTCAGCTTGGAAACCTAATATCCCAAGGTGCAAATGCCTTAGTTTTTGGGATATTGATATTAAAGATTGCATTTTAATATTGAAATGAAAAAATTGTACACTGCTCG
>Ga0302280_1000465_pt1 | contig 35764 bp, 81 predicted proteins | sample III_Fen_E1_1_FD_198771 | JGI IMG/M metagenome (GOLD analysis project Ga0302280, IMG submission 198771) | Peat permafrost microbial communities from Stordalen Mire near Abisko, Sweden - III_Fen_E1_1 | ecosystem: Environmental > Terrestrial > Soil > Wetlands > Permafrost | place: Sweden: Abisko... | reverse complement strand
TATAGTGCGGTCGATGTTGAGAAATTTTTAGAAAGACTTTCGAAATAATTTATGAAAAATTTCTACATGTTTAATAACGGTTTCTTTAATGTTCTCAACAAAGGAAACATTAAATGGTGGGAGAATATAGATCCCGACAAACATAAATTTTTCGTAGATGACCATAATATTTCTATGAGATTTTTAGAAATATATTCCGAAAAGTTTGCTGAAAGGTTTTTGAAAAATTATGCTAAAAGATAAGTTGAAAGATAAAATAAATTTTTATAATCATGAATCAATTGTTATGGGTCATATTTTTTCTGATAATAAAAATTGGTTTCAAAAAAAAATATATGGACGCAGGATTGTGAGTTACCCGGATTATTATGAATTTATGCAAACCTTTTTCAAAAAAGCCCTTGACAAACTTCCTTGATGGTGTTATATTCTTAGAAGAGCCGCAATATTGCAGTAGCTTGGAGGACTCAATGAACTGGAAAATATTCTTACTATGTGTCCTTGTGATAGCTGTCTGTATACATTTCATAGGATTTTGGTTAACATTGACATCAGCTTTAGTAGGATTCTTCGCAAGAGATTTTCTAAAAGCTATTAAAAGAGTTCTTCATAAACTTTGAAGAAATTTGAAACAATAAAAACAACAAACGAAAGGTGAATAAAATGGGAAGTTCAAACGAAAAAGTAGATTTAACATGGTTCAAGGCATCCGAGGATTACCACGATCACTTCTATTTCATGAATGAGAAGAAGGATGTTCTAACTCCTTTTCTAGATATCCTCAACACAAACGGAGATGTCTGGACCGAAGAGGGAACATTCTACCCCCTAATTGCTTCTAAGATTCTTCGTGACCACAAGTATGAATTTGGGTTTTCTCGAAAGGATGCGGCAGGTAAGGAACTACATAACCAGTGGTTGTTCCGAACCTTCGTAGACAACCAGACAAATACTCCAGCAAGCTCGGAAGATCTTAAGTGGCTCCTAGAGTCCCTTGACAATCCTTCTGCCGCTCACCTTCTCGTAGGGCATTCAAATCCCTACGTCAAGGCTTTTGCGGAAGGTGTGTTGCAAGGAAAGTTTGACCATATTGATTTCAACATTAAGGAATATCAGCCAGGAGAAATTGATAGGTTGATTGTTGAAGAAGACGCGAAGTAACGGTTAAGAAAGTTTTCGGAAAGCTCTTTTGAAATGTTTTTGGAAGAGCTTTTTAAATTACTATGAAAAGGATTAACATTGAAACTTAACATTGTTCCTGATTTGACTTATGACGACATTTTAATAAATCCTAAAATTTCTACGATAGAGTCTAGATTTTCAGAAGAAATGAATCCATATTTTTCCGAAAAGTTTCTTCCAATTGTTTCTTCGCCAATGGATTCTATAGCTTCACCAGAGTTTTTCAAAAAAGTTTCTACAAAAATTTATGCATCTTTTTCTCATAGGTTTCAAACAATAGAAGAACAAGTTTCTGATTTAATTTCTGGAGCGAATGGAGCAGTAATTTCCTTAACCACTTCCGAAAAAGATATAGAAAAATTGCTAGAAGCTAATCCGAAACATTTGCTATTAGATGTCGCAAACGGAGCAAATACTTTCGTAAAAGACAAATTAAAAGCCTTGCAAAAATACCGGACCCGTGTTATCTTATGGTCTGGAAATGTTGCTAATGCTGAGGGGTTTAATTTCATCTCTCCATATTGTGATTTTATTAGAGTAGGAATCGGTGGCGGAAGTGCTTGCGAAACTAGAACGACTACTGGAATTGGCCGAGGAAACATTTCTACAATTTTAGATATTAAAGAAAACAAATTAGGAAATGTAGATTGTAAAATTGTTGCCGATGGTGGAATTAAAAACAACGCGGATATTTGTAAAGCTATTGCAGCAGGGGCAGATTTAGTAATGTTAGGAAGTTTGTTTGCAAAGACTAAAGAAACTGGAAATTATTTTAAGACTGGTGATGGAAAACTTTTCAAAAAATTTCGAGGAATGGCTTCGGAAAATGTTTCTAAAGAATCTGGGAAAGAGAATTATTCAATAGAAGGTGCGGAAGGATTTTTAAAATGCTCTGGAACGGTAGATAAACTATTAGAACAAATTGAAGCAAATCTTAGGAGTTCTATGAGTTATGTAGATGCTAGAAATCTTTTTCAATATTATCAAAACACAAAATTAGTAGTTGTTAGTAATTCTGTGAAAAATGAATCTGGACATCAACTAATTTTGAGGAAATAAAAATGGATAGAATTGGTTATATCCTTCGCTCGTATTCGGGTGGAGGTAAGAGTCATAAAGCTTTAGAAATACAATCCGAAAATCCAAACACAGAAATTGTTTCGGCGGATCTTTTCTGGGACAAAGATGGTTATTATGATTTCGATTTCAAAAGACTTTCGGAAGCTCATTCATGGTGTTTCGAAAGTTTTAAGAAAGCTATTCTAAAAGGTTCTAACGTAATTGTAGATAATACGAACCTAAAATATAAAGACATTAAGAAATATATCGATTATCTTTTAGAAAACAATTCTCAAAACGAATTTCAATATTCTGTAAAGTTTATAGAAGTTTCTTATAATGATTTGAACGCGGCGATCTCTCTAAGAAAAGATAGAGCAGATGGTAAAAACGTTCCTGAAGAAACTATCCGAAGAATGTTTAAGGAATTTAAGAACGATATTAGGATAAACATTTTGAAAGACTTTTCCGGAAAACTTTCTTTGAATGATTTAGATGTGTTGCCTTTAAATTTGCCTTGGAAAGAATCCGAAAAACCTAAAGCCATTATATGTGATTTGGATGGAACATTGTCTATCTTTGAATATGTGTCTGGATTAAAGTTAAGAAATTGCTACGATGCTTCCAAAGCCGATGAAGATATTGTTTGCTTACCTGTTGCGGAAGCTTTGAAAGGTTTCTGTTCTTTGGGGTATGAAATCATTTTCGTCAGTGGTAGGGAAGAACGTTTTAGAGAACCTACCGAAAAGTTTTTGAAAAATGTTTCTGAAAAGTTTTGTGTAAATTGGAGCAAGCTTTACATGAGACCTTCAAAAGATTTTCGGAAAGATTCTATAATCAAAGAAGAAATTTACGAAAGAGAATTGAAGGATTATAATGTCCTAGCAGTTTTCGATGACAGACCGCAAGTGATCTCTATGTGGCGTTCTAAAGGGTTATATGTGTTTGATTGCAACTACCGTGGAGAAGATTTTTAAGAGATGGATACTATGTTAGCTTTTATGAAGGGCGAAGCAAGTAGAGGAAACGAACAAAAAGTTTTCGATTGGATAACTGCCGTAAAAATTATGATGGAAAGTAATTGTGATAATGCTTCTGCCGGTTTGAACGAAGACCAAGATTATACTGTAGGTGACATTTTAAGAAACAAAGAACCATGTTTAGATGATTATTGCTATCTCGCATCTACTTGGGCAACTCCTACATTATATTTCGATGGGCATATTGTGGCTTGTTGGAAAATGCAATCTGATGTTCCCGATTATGATTCAGATACAAAATGGCCGGAAGATGCTTTGAAACTTTTTAGAGGTGTTTGGTGGGAATGAATCTACAAGTAATTATCAAAGTCGAATTTAATAATACATATTGGTGGAAATCTACTGGTGGAAGAATGTTTATGGATTATTCAAACGGGATTTTCAAAAATAATAGACAAAATTTTCTAAAACTTTTCGGAAAAACTTATAGATATATTGGAAACTATAATTATGATTAACGGATTATCGCCTAGACAATTCTATATAACCGATAAAAATGTAAGATATAGAGAAGATGTTTATAATAAAGAGTTTGTATTTTTAAAAGAACTAATAGGATTTGATAATTTTAATACAAGTCTCATAAGAGGAAGAATGAACTATCTTTTATACAATCTTCCAGAAAGTTTTATAAAATGGATTTAAAAAATTTTACATATATTAAGATAAACAATAAGTATTCCTGTTGGAGCAGAGAAACAAACGAACAAATATATTTTTTAAAAAGTTTATCAAACAAAATTATGAAAGACGATAGAGAAGAATTTTTGATCTACCACATATAACAAAAATATAAAATATATGACTAAACAAAGCTATAAAAACTTTTCAATAGATTTTAATTTTACTGGCCGAGATTCTATATACGCTACAGAATTTGGCAAGAAATATAAAATGAGAAAATTTTTCATAGAATTTGATGATGCTAATGATTTTTATAAAGCAGAATACATTTATAAAGTCCTAACGAAACGAGAATTGAAATGGATTTGAAAGACTTTGAAAAAAAACTTGAAGAAACCAAACTCCAACACTGGTCAATCCCCAATCAAAAATTGTTTCTAGAAAAACAAAAACCGGGAACCTATCTATTGCGGGTCCTGGAAAATAATTTCGAAAAGTTCCCTGGCAACGAATCCTGTTCTTTTGAAATGCATTTTGAACCTACCGAAAGATTATTAGGGTTGTTTGTAAAGACTTCTATCAAAGGCTGGTTCTTATCCACTCTAGATCTTTGGGACTTGGACGATTTGAAATTGACTATCATTAAACTATACAACGATAGAAAAGAATTGATGGAAGATATTTATAAAAGAGAATACCGTGCATGAATGGGTTACAGTAGATGCTTTTATAAAAACTGATAAAGAACGTTTAATAATTATTTGGGAAAAGAAGACATTAAGAGACAGATTTAGAATTATACTTACGGGGATTATAAATGACTTTCGAAAAACTTTTAGAAAATTATTCTCAAATAAAAATAACAATGAAGAAAACCAGACAGAAGAATAGAAGAGATAAAAATTTGTTAAAGCTTAGAGAAGCCCTTTACAAAAAACAGGACGAAATAATTGAAAAAATTGTTTCCGAAAAGCTGGATGTAAATGTCGATTGGTGATTCTGGGAAGTTTTTAAGAGGCACTGGCAAAGGAATCAATTTACAACTTACCGCTTGGGTTAGTGACAATGCCAAATACGAATACCTAGTTTTAGATTGGGAGAATGCTATTTCTAAATTTGGTTTCGATAGAGGTAATGGAGGATATTGGGGACCAGTTTTCGAAGACTTTTTAGAAAGGCATTGCGATGGTTTCTAAAATTAAACATCCTTGGAACAATTCTATGGTGAATGTTTATAGGAATAGATTTGGGGATATCGTTTTTAATAATCCGGATTCCTTTGGTTTATATTTTGGAGATAGCTTAAATAAAATAATTACTAAAACATACCCACCAAATTATGGGTTTCCTAAAATTTATATTACAAACTTTCTAGAAAGATATTGCAATGATTTCTAATAAACGATATTTCAAAAACTTTATGAATTGTGAAAAACACCCTGCGGGACATTTCGTTGTTTATAGATATGGTCCTTACTATTTGGCAGACTTTTCAAATAGGATTTCTAAAGACCTTATGAATGATTATGAGATTAAAAATAACATTACAAACTTTTTAGAAAGATATTGCAAAAATGTTTGATATGTTTTCTTATTGTTATATGGATTTCTTAGGTTTAAATAAAGATTTCAAACCAGAATATAACAACGCAAAATATATTTTAGGAGAACATTATAATAGATTTCCGAAAAATCTTTATGGTCCTTTTAGTTGGGATATGTATAATTGCGAAAAGTTTTTAAGAAAGTATTTTAGAAATGTTTAACATATTTGAAAAACCATTTGATTGTTTCGTCGCAGTAGATGGACAATTTACTTTTGCAGTATACTATTCTGAATATCTATTCGCAGAGGATTATAATATTATTTGCAAACTATTTGATAATTCTCCAACATTAACTTGGGATACAGAATTGATGCATAGATTTCTAGAAAGATATCATAAATGATTTCCGAAAAAGATTTACATAAAATTTTGAAAAAAGATTTCTTAACGGCTACATGGATAGATAAGAAAATATATTTAGACATGAATCCGCATTACAATTGCAAAATCTTCTCCGATGCTAAAAATTGTTTCGGAAAAGATTTCTTAAAGGTTTCTTCTGGTGTTTGGTGGTTTTCTAATTTTTCTGTAGAGAAGTTTTTAAGAAACCATTTCGAGAATTGTCAAGAGTAGAAATGATTACTTCCCAAGATAATTTTTCCAAAGTTTTTTAGAACCCAAACAATAATCATTCAGATCTTCTACGTTCTGTTTGATAAAATTGTTTCTGCCATAAAGAACCGCATCCAAGGTTTCTACAATGTCTTTGGTAGATGTAGGATCAGCAGTTATAGACCTTAAGAAAGGAATCTCTGTAGAACCGACCAGAGGGACGTTTTGAGAAATGGCATCCGCACAAACTATGTTAAAAGTTTCTGAGAAAGAGACTTGCATAACGGCATCCATTTCGGAAATAGTTTTTAAAAAGTCTTCATGACTGGCCCAAGGATGTTCTACCAATTCTGCGTTCTTAAGATTGGAAAAATATGCTCTAAGATTTTTTAGAATTGGTTCTCCCTTTCCCTCTACTCTATTTCCATTGATGTGATACTTAAGATATTTTCCATGTCTCTGTGCGTAATCATGTGCGGAAGATGCCTGGGTTAGGAAATTCTTTAAAGGTCTAATAGCACCGAAGCAACCTATGTTCAAAATTTCGGAAAACTTTTTGAAAGACTTTTTGTAAGAAACTTTCGGATAATAGTTCGTAAGGAGTGGCAAAAGGCTTTCTACGTTTTGAATCTGGTCTTTGAAACCTCTTGCGTAGACTTTTAATTCTCTGTGCATCCTGGGGGAATTTGCGGCAACCGAAACCCCTTTTTGTAGATAATCATGAATCCAATCCATAGCTACTCCCTCAACTGCTAAGAAAGGAATGTCTGAATGAATGCGGACTATCCAGGAAACTGTAGGGTGTAATTTCTTAAGGATATCATATTTCGAAGGTATAACCCAGAGACCTTCGATAAACACATGAGTAGGTTTGAATCTAGTAACTTCTCTATCAATTGAGTTGTTATCTATTACCACTAGTTCTTCTACGGTTGCTCCACATTCGGTAAGCATATCGCAAATGAATTTTGAAGAATTATACATGCCAGTAGCAACTGTGAATGATCCTACGTTTTCTATGTTGCAATTATAATCTTCTCTACGCTTTAAGAAAAATTGTGCCCGAACTTTTGACAAATCTTTCTTAGATTCTTTCCTAAATAATTTTGAAAAACACATATAAAAATACCCCCAAAAAGTCTTCGGAAGTATTTATGAAATGTTTTTAGAAAGGTTTAATCAAGAGTTTCGTAAATTGAACTATATGCTTCTGACCAAAAAATCTTATTATTATCTACCTTCTCGCCAATATCTTTTCGCAAAATTATTACGGCAGTTTTTTCTAAAATTTTATTAAAAGCCCATTATAAAACCTTTCTAAAAAACTATTTCAATGTCTTTTCAAAATCATAGAAGAATTATCTGCCTGTATGATAACGAGTTTGCTCAAAGTTTTCTTATGTGCTTCCGAAACTAGTCCTGCAATAGTCGTTTCGACATTTCCGCCAGTCTTTTTAGAAAGCGAAATCGGACTATCTCCCAAAGCATTCGTATGGTCGTAGTCGTCAATTTTCATATGACTAGACAAAAGATTTATCATAACAATGTTTCCATTTCTCACAGCATACAACAAAGCAGTGTTTCCATCTTTGTCCGAAATTGTAAAATCGTTTTGAGAATATAGATTTGTTCCTACAAGCATTTTCATAGCGGCTAGATTATTATTTCTAGCGGATTCAATAAAAACTGTTTCTCCGTATTCATTTGTAGAGCGAACATCATCTGTATCGGAAACCTTAAGAATCTTTGCTAGTTGAATGTTGGGCTTGTTCTTGTCTACAATATCTAGCATCTTCTTTCCATTTACCGTAAAAGATGCTAGATTTGTTTCCTGAGCCATTGTAGACATGGTGGCAAGGACCAGTGCGAGGATTGTCTTGTTCATTTGAGATTCTTTCTGAAAAGGTTTTAGAAAACTGTCCTAAAAGAATCTACTACATTTCTAAGCGTTTGTCAAGGACTTTTTAAGAAATCTTTTTAATGCATGTTGTGAACTGTCAAATATATTGCTGACCCAGCCCCTAAAATGAACAACAACATTGGTAACACAATTACTGGATAAATATCTTGTTTATTTTTGGCAACAGATTCTACAATTTTATTTTGTTTATATGAATCAGAATCATCCGGACAAACAAGGTTGTATATGCTGGCTCCGAGTGTTCCTGGAATTATTATTTGCCAATATTTTTCGGGTGGATAATTTTTTATTGGGGAATCATTAAAATATCTAATTTGTGTTATTGTTTTGGAAAATCTATTCAAACAATCATAAGAGGTTTGGACACGTATTATATTATAAACATATGAAGAATTGTCTCCATCCATTTGTGATATTGTTTCGGCTCCTGCAAGTGTGTTGTTATTTGTGCTATCACTAATAACAACGGAACTGCCAACTACAGTATGGGATTTGATATTATAATTTTCATATTGTGGTTTAGAATATTTCACAAGTGTCCAAACCGATGCCGTTCTTTCAACTACCGAAACATGTGCGGTATCAACTAATGTTGTATCTAAATCATGCGAAATTGCAATCTGAACCCATTTCGGTCGAGTGATTGCGTTTGCTACACAAGTCAATAAAAATATTAGAGCAACAATCTTCTTCATACTTTCTCCTTTGTTAAATCTCAAATTGTTTCATGAAAGTTTTCTTCAAATCTCCAGAAAATCCATAAGTCATTCTCTTAAACTTTTTGAAAAGCTCTTCCGAAAAGTTTCCTGAAAGGTTTCCGAATTCCCATTCCAAATGTTCGAAAGATTTGATATTCTTTTCTCTAACCAAACTATAAAATCTTTCGAATTCTTTTATCCCAAGATTCCAAGAGTCAATCATAATCAATTGGCCCAGAAGCATGAGTCAAAGTAAGCCGAATGTTTTCCGAAAGCATCTGGTCGTTTTTCCAAATTCTTTCGAAAGGTCCTCCCAAAAGATCTGCATGACATCTCGAAATTGCTTGACCAACTCCTAACCAATTTCCGGAAGAGATTTCAGAACCCATTTCGGACAATCGCGAAGAACCTACACCGGAAGCTATGCAAACGTCTAGGATAGCTTCTTGGACCACTGTGGGAGCGTTCTTAGCATTCGGGTAGGTTCTTGTAGCCAATCTCCAGACATAGGATTTTAGACCGTTGCAAACCAAAATGGCAGAGTGTTTCGAAATCTTTACTTGATGTTTCCGGATAAATTCTTGAGAAGATGAGCCACGGATTGAAGTAGCTTTCATTAAAGTTTTGAAATCCTTTTCCGAGATCTTTCCTTTCAAAACTTCTTCAGCATTATTTTCTCCAATATTTCCTAAATCTAATCCGCAAGAAATTGTAGGACCACTGAACCCACCAGGATAGACAAGATAGTCTGTGCATCCTTCGTGTTTGTTGATATTGTAACTGTAGAAAGGCAATGCAGAAACTTCCGAAGATGCTAGAACAATGCTAGAATCGTCTACCAACATTTTTTCGTAAACCGTTGCTAAAGAATCTTCTAAAGGATTTTCTGAAAATATTCTTTCAATTTTTTTAGTCTCTTCGCAGGCACTAAACATTAAAGTTACAAAGCCAAAAAGAATTAGGTTCTTAATGGCTCTTTTAATTTTCTTTTTCATTTTTTGTTCATTCTGTAAAGGTGGATTGCTAGTTCAATTCTTTTGTCGATTTCCCTATCTATACGCATTTGATTTTCTTTAGTTTTGAAAATAAATTCATAAAGATTTTCGAAAAGTTTTTTAAAAATTTTCATAAAATTCCTTTCAAAGTTTAAACAAAATTACGCCAATGAATATTAAAACCAATCCGAAAATATTATAAATATTTAAGGAAGCTTTCGTCAAAAATATTAGAAAGCCGCTGTAAGAAACTAGTAAAATTAAATCGTAAAGAATTGCATCAAAAACAACATTGTTTGAGTATTTACAAATTACAGCCCAAGAAGGAATCACTGTAGTTAAATATAATAACCAATACCATTTATTTTCGTGGGTGATGCTTAATTTATTTGAAAAGTAACTTGCTAAAAAGTTCAATAAAATAAACGGAGGGATCCACAAAAAATAAAACATATTTAACCCTTCTTTGTTTCTCTTAGAAAAGAATATACCACGTTTTAGTTTGTTTGTCAAGGGGTTTAAACGTTTTTTTGCTAAATACTTTTATGGACATCTCCACCAAGAAGAAAATTTCACAAACTAAAAAAGAAACAAAAGAACGCCGCAAGCAGATGTCTATAAAAGTCTTTGAAGTTAAGATTCAAATTGATAAACTGTCTAAAGAAAAATCAGAGAAAATCAAAAGATTCTTTTTAGAAGCAAAATGGTTGGCAAACGATATTATTTTTAAAAATCCGTTCACATATGATACCAAACAAAAAACTGTAGAAGTAAAATGGATTAACTGCGATGTAGAATATTTTAAAATTGAAACCTTAATTTTGCCATCGGCGTGCAAATTAAAAATGTGTGACCGAATAAAAAAAGATATTTATACATTATCTAAAGTTAAGAAATCCGGGAAGAAAGTCGGAAAATTAAAATTCAAAAAAGAAGTCAATTCGATCCCTTTTTATAGATATGGAAAACCTTGGTATTTTTCTAAAAAGAATAAAATATATTTAATCGGCATTGGCCATCTTAAAGTAAACGGACTCAATCAAAAAGAATTAGCTATGGTTCGGGAATGGGGACCAGCAAACTTAATTCGTAGACCTTCTGGTTATTACATTCAAATAACCGGATTCTTAGATCAAATAACACCAAAACAAATCCCTAAAGAAATTTCTAAAGATCGTATTATCGGAATAGATATGGGCATTAAAGATACCATAACTATGTCTAACGGAGTAAAAGAAAATTATAAGTTTAAGAAAGAATTAAATCGATTGGAAAGATTGAGTAGAAGAATTTCAAAGAAAGTTAAAGGTTCTTCTAATCGAAAGAAAGCAATTAAGAAATTTAGATTAGCGAATGAAAGATTAGTTAATAAGAAAGTAGAGACTGCTAGATTGTTTGTTTCTAAACTTAAGAAAACCTTTGATATAATAGTTATTCAAAACGAGAATATTAAAGGTTGGCAATCTGGATGGTTTGGAAAACAAATCATGGAATCTTGTTTAGGAAGAATTAAATCTGAGTTAAAGAAACATAAAAATGTGATTGTGATAGACCGTTTCTTACCGACCACGAAAGGTTGTCCTGATTGTGGTTCGCATTTTCCAGTCAAGTTAGATGAGAGGATCTTCAAATGTCCAGACTGTGGATTTGAAGAGGACAGAGACACAAAGTCAGCTAAATGTATAGCGGTTTACGGACTGCTAGACCTACCTACGGAATATAGGGAAGTAACGCTTGTGGACATTAAGACCGCTAGTTTCAAAGAATGTTATCATAGTTTTGATAGTGTTTTAGATACCAAGTCTACGATGGTCGAAACAAGAAATTCCGAAGAAAGTCTTTTATTAGATACTTCTTCGGTTTGAATTCAACAAATGAGATAGAACATTAAACCAACTTTTTTAAAAGACTTTGTAAATATTTTTCAGAAGCTTCTCTCAAACTCTTCCATTGATTACAGTGGTCCATATTTACTTCTAAAATTTTGCATAGTTCTTTGAATCCGAAATCTTCTATACATCCTGGAGACGAATAAAGAATTTTTAAAGACGCTTCTAATTTAGTCATAATGGTTCTTTCCGTTAAGGTTTCAATTAGAATATAACAAAACTACCAACGATTGTCAAGGACTTTCTTCAAAAAATTCTAAGACTTTATTTGAATCATTAGTTCTGTAGATTTAATCCTCTGCCAACGAATTTCTTTTATATTATAATTTTCTCCATCATCAAACAATAAAAATGTTTTGAAATCTAATAGTGCCGGATACATTTGAACTTGGACTAAACGAATCGAATCTCTAAAGTCCGTTCTGCAAAAATGAAAGGCGTTAAAGTTTTTCATAAAGTTTTTGTTGTTTAATTATGCTAACTAGTTTCCAAAACAATTGCCAATCCTTAAATTTATCATCCGTTAAAAGATAATTGTTATCAGAAGACATTAAGAAAATTTTTCGAAAATCTATTATTTCGTTTATTGTAAGTCCCGTTTTATATTGCCCATATTCGGAAATGTTTAATCTATGAAAATTATAAAAATCTCTAAAACTTAAATCCACCATCTTTGACTTCGCTTTTCTAAAATCTGGTGCAAGAGTCTGAAAGTTTTTCTACGCAATTTATCTTCCTTTGCGTGTTCTTCATCAATCACTTTTCTATCTTGTCCTTCAAAAGTAAGTTCAGAAAGCCCTTCTACCCCACAATCATTCCAAATCATTGTTCCTAAAGCTGGTCTAAGGACATCCCAATTCGTGAAATCATCTTTAATAATTCTGTTGCAAAGTTTTATGCAAATTGTTATGTCACGTTTGAACCACCAAGATAGTTCTGTGGTCTCATCCTCTTCGAATGCTTTCTCCATGTTTTTTAATTTCTTTTGGAGAATGATATAGAAATAAACGTGGTCCCAATTGCAGTCGTGATAAAGTGTAGGAATCCAAGAAATTATTTTAGAAACTCCTCGGAAGAAATATCGAATAGCTCTCCAAGAATTTTTGAAAAGTCTTACTGGAAACCAATCATCAATTTCTAAAGAACTATGCCAATCTGTCATGAAAGTATAAAAAGACATTTCGAAAACCTTTCTTAAAATCTAATTGTAGAGCCTTTAAACAAAAGTCCTGAGCAAACAGTTCCAGAAACTTGAGATCCGTTTACGGAAGTTGCTGTAAATCCTGTGCTGAAAAAATCATCCTTACCACAGGCAAAGAAACTATACCCAGTCGTTTGGATATTTGTAAATCCATTTTCTTGAAGCACTCGTTCAGCATCTTGAGAATTTGAACAAGCACAAAACATAGTGGCTACAATTAAAGCGAAATTATTTTCTTCATATTAAAAACCTTTCTTAAAATTTTCTCTAAAACTAATCTAACAAATTTCTAAGCGTTTGTCAAGGACTTTTCTTAAAATTTTGCGCCAATGAATTCGGTTCTTTCTTTAATATTTTCGAAACAATCATCATGAATAAATCCTTTATATCTATCTGAATCATGTCTAGAACCAAAAGAAAAATCAATCTTCAATCGTCCTGCATTATCTAAAAATCCATTTTCTTCTTTGATTTCTTTTCCGCAAATTAAACAAGTTTTCATGTTCATCCTTTCGTAAAAATTTCTAAAATTTGTTCTTCAAGTTTTTTTATAGATTCTAGCAAAATATAATAGTCGGAAAATTCTTTAGCGGCTCTTTTAAGTTTTCTTTTCCCAATCAATTTTTCATAATCTTCTAAAAGTTTTCCTAAATCATCTTTCGAAAACGTTTCTAAAATATTTCTTAAATTATTTTCAATTGATTTTCCTCTGATTTTCACAAAATACATATGCAAAGTCCATTTACATCTAAACAAATCTAAACTATCTAATTTTTTATATGATTGTGATGTGGTATAAGTCAAGGAAAAATTCAGTTGGTTTTTCGAAAATCTTGCGCTGATATATTTGTAGGAGGATAGTTTGTTGTCGTAACTAGTTTTGGTAATTCCTAATCTATCGAACTCTGCTTGGAGTTGCATTTCGAAAAATTCTGTAGAAAATTTTATTACATTCCTTTTCTTTTCTAATGCTAATTTCTTTTCGTTTTGAACTAATATCCATTCTTTCAAAAGCTCTATTTCGAAATTTACTATGGCTTTTGATAGAGCTTTGTAAAATCTTTCTGGAATGGCTGCAATATAAACTTCATCATTGAATTTATAAATATTAAATTTTTTGTAGAGATAGAAAATTGTGATTCTAGTTTTGAAAGTCTTTGCCGAAAATCCTATAGCTTCAAAATCTTTCTTAGCCTTTTCTTTCCAGTCTTCGTTCGTTATGTTTACTTCTATCATTTTAATTGCTCAAGTTTTTCGAAAAACGCCACCCAATTGTAGTGTTGTTTTCCATAGAAATTTTTATCTTCCATTTTCTTCCGAATCTCCAAAATCTTTTCGTCTTTCATTGCTTGGAAAAATTTAGAGAGCTTTATAGAAACAGATTTGAAATTTACATAATCGATTAATGTGAATGTGCAATTATATAAATCAATTTTATTTAGATTTTTATAGGAAGTGTTTGAAATATATTTTAAATTAAGTATGTTTCCGTTTATGTATAGATTATATTCTTGGACTTTCCATCGAGTTATGTTTTGGTATTCTTTATAATTGATTGAATTTTCTTTGCAATCATTATCGAATCTCATATTAAAAAGTTCTAGTGAAAACTTTGTAGATGCTTCTGTATTCTTTTTATCTTCTTCGTTTTTAATTCTTTTATCAATTAACTTTTTATATTTTTCTACATCGAATATTACAATAGAATTAGTTTTATCGTATGTTACATGACTTTTGGGAATGCCGTTTGTTAGTTTGCAATTAAATAAAATTTTGAATTCTTTTTCTCTATATTTCCCGCAAATGCCTTCGAAATAATCTTTAACCCCAACAGGATAAACATTTTCGATTCCATTTTTCCGAAAACTTTCTTCAAGGCTATTGAAATAGTATCGATCAAATTTTTTAGGAATCTTTATTTCAATCATCTTATCGTTCAACCTTCATAGCAATCTTTTCAATCTCATCTACCAAATCTTCATTCCAAGGATTTTCGAAATTGTATCCATTGTCTCCATTTTCCAAAACCATGATGCCAGTTTTTCCGAAACGATTCTTAGAAGAGTCTAGCAAAATTGCCTTACCAATCATTCCAAAGTATTCCGAAACGCCGCTCCAAAGCTTTATAACCTGATCGCATAAGTGTCCTACATCAGATACGCCCTTGTCTCTTCCGTTCTTGGTAAGCTGGCAGACGATCCCTAGAGAACAATTATATTCCTTGGCAGTGTTAACTAGTTGCGTGATAATCTTTTTCTGATTCAGTGTAGAGGAAATCATCTGGAAAGAATCCAACACCACGATTTTGTAATGCTTAATGACTTCCAAAATTTCTTCTAGGTCTGTGACTTTTCCAACCATTACATTCTTTACATTAAGTCGTTCGCACTTGGCAATGATCTGTTCTTTTGTTTCTTCTGTTGTGAGATATGCGGTCTCTGTTTGGTTTGAGAAATCTTCTAGCATTTGTAGAAGCAAAGTTGTCTTGCCGGTTCCTCGAAATCCATACATTTGAAAAACGCAACCTTGAGTCAGTCCATTTCCGAAAAGTTTGTTAATACTATCGTAAGAAGATTTCCAAATCTTTTGTTGGACACCGCCTTTGAAATCTTTTACTTTAGTTAGGTTTAGCGATTCCAAAATTTCTGTCATATAGTCTGTTTCTTTGTTTCGGTTTAGAGATCTTCTTCTTCTTCGTAATCGTTATATCTTAAGCCAATGCTTTTGAAAATCTCTTTAATTTTATTTTTCTTTTGATTTTCTAAACTATCTAATTCGGATTTTCTCCAGGATATATCTTTTTTACATTGCTCGTCTCGTTTTGTTTTCGGAGTTCTTTCTAAAAAGTTTAATTCAGTTCTTACATTTTCTTTATCGTAATCTATTTTAATAATTTCTTCGGAAAGCTTTTTAATAGATTCTTCTTCAAACTTTTCGAAAAATTCTTTTAAAAATATACTACAAGCTATTCCAGAAATCGTCCAAGGAACTTCAAACAAGTCTACATCTTTTAAGTCTACATATTTCTTAGAACTACTATAATACAAATAAATCTTCTCTTCAAAATAATTCAATTCTATAGAAGCACATTTTCCTTTGGCGAATCTAAGATCTTTTGTTATCACAGTCAGTCCAGAAGTTTCATCTACCTTTCCATCAAACAACATAGCAAACATTTCCGAATCAAAACTAATAAGATTCTTTGCTTGCTTTCTGTCTTTATTCTTTTCTAAAAGTTTTTCGAAATGTTCTTTCAAACCTTCTATATCAATTGTTACAAAGTCTTTTCCTACTGTGATAAAATTGTAGTTGACATTTGGAAAAGAGTTTCTGACATCATTTTTGTAATGGTTATGCAAAGATATCTTCTTATTGCACAACTCAAACTTTACTTCAATCCCGTCATAATAATTCTCTATGCCCAATGCATTCAGGTCTTTAATTAAATTGACAATCCACCAAGGATCTTTATTTTTAATTATAATCATTCGAAAAATTCTCCTGAACATACTTCTCGGCATCTTCAATCACATCAGCACCATTTTCGTGGCGTTCTTCAAAATCTTCTTGAGAAATTTCTTGAAACTTTCCAGAAACCTTTTCTAAAATTTTCGTGACATAGATATCTTGAGGATAAAATCCAACAGACCTTTCCGAATGCCCATATTCAGAACCAACTACGAAAATGTCTTCGAAACCTTCTTCTATAAAAAACTCGATAAGAAATTTATAATCTTTGTCGTCTAGTGTAAATTCTGCTTCTGCCTTAGAACTGAAAATATAAAATGTTTTGAAATTCATTGTTCCCTCGCTTCTTGAATTGAAGATACCACACTCTTGGTTGTTTGTCAAGCTCTTTTCAAAACTGTTTCAAACGGTTTTCCAAAAGTCTAGCTGTCGTTCGTAGTTTTTAATTCCCTTAGATTCTTTCAAAAGCCATTCCGAAAAGCTAGTCTCCTCTCTGAACTGGTCGAAGAAATATCCACTAAAAATTTCTATAGAAAAGTTCTTGCACATTTCTTGAACCTTCAGAGCATATTCTTTTCTATCTGCTTTTAACTTGGATACGACATAATTTGTAGAATAAACTTTGTCATAAACATATTCATAGTTTTTTCGAAGACCATCTAGAAATATTTTTGATTCGGCTGGCATATCTTTCTCTACATCATCCAAACGATTGTTAAAGAAAAGATGAACCACATTTTTCCGAACGAATGCGGCATCACCAGTAAACATTCCGTGCAAGTTTAGATACTTCTCGTTCTTACATTTGAATGCTGGATAATCATTTACATATACGACGAACCCTTCAGGATTTTTTCCGTAACGAGTTTTTAAAGATTCTTTCTCTACAAATTCTTCAAGTTCTTTCCAGGAAGAAAATGTGAAAGGAAGTTTGATAGGAACTTTCTTACCAATAGAGAAATCGTGGGAAATCTTTGGTTCATATTTTCCGTCAATATTTGAATAAGTTCCTAGGAAAAACACACAATCATTTTCATACTCTGTTACAATTCTATTATAAACTGTGCAGAGTTCAAACATATATGTATTTCCAGGAATCAATTGACTAGTATCTTTTCCGAAAATTTTCCAAAACAAATCGGCAAAAGTAAAATCAAAATCGGATACGTTCATAGTGTTGATAGAACCTAGAGTAGATGCTTTCCAGTTGTCGTTGTAAAAATAACATTGAATTGCGGATCCGTCCTTCTTATCCCAAAGTTCTACATTTTGCCCAGAAAGTTTCTTAAAATCTTCGTCAGTGCTATATCCAGATTTTCCTTCATGTCTGTTGAAAAATTTGTTCCAAGGTCTGCTAATGTATTTCCAACCTATTCCGAAAGTGTATTGAAGAATTGATCCACGACACATATGAACGATAGGATTATTCCAGTTAGCTTCAATCTGATCGTATTTGAAAAGAAACAAATCATTTTCTATGGATACGTTTACGCCAAAAGATTCGAAATGTTCTTTTAAAAAACTATCCGCAAAAGGTCCTGGAAAGTTTTCATTCAAGTATTTTTCTAAAGACATAATAGTTCTTTCTTAGTTTTGATGAACCTTTAAGATAACACTTTCGGAAAGGTTTGTCAAGGCTTTTCCGAAATTTTACGAAACTCTATGATTGGAAATTACTTTTAAATCTTTTCTAGAAATATTGATTCCGAATTTTTGTAAAGCCGATATAAATTCGTGTTCGTTGTCTAAGATTTCTTGTAGATTATTTCCTCGAACAAAAAGATAATGAGTTAAATCTTCCATATCACCACTATAAAAATTTCCAGCAGTATTATATAAAAGTCCTATCTTTACTGAACAATTATAATAATCTTCGTCCAATTCTTCTTGCGTAAACAAACCAAATGAAATAAACTTTTCTAAAATATCTTCAGTAATCTCGATTCCAATTCCGCAAACTCCATCATAAACAATTCCCATTTTGTTTCTCCCTTGTTAAAAGTTCGTGCTCAATGCTCTCTAAATCTTCTTCCATAGACTTTATTAAATGTCTATGTTTCTCTGTTTCTAATTCTTTTAAAATATATTTTTTATAGTCTAGTAAAGTTTTAGATGTTTGTTCTGATAAATGTATTTTATATTCTTCGGTGTTCATTTTAAAACCTTTCTACCTTTGCGGAAACTTTCTGATAATCTTCCAGCAAATCTTTATCAACTAACCCGAAAAAGTAATCATAAGAGTATTCACAATCTCTAAATGTTCTACCATCTCCATCCCAATTTTCACAAGTTTCTAATACTGCTTCTTGAATATTTGAATCTAAAATATCACCGGCAACATTTCTAATTCCTTTTACTCCATTTGAAAAATCATTTCTAGTCATTAACATTTCATCCGCCATATTTAAATTAACGTCTTTGCTTATGATAACAAACAAAATTTCTTTCCAATCTACGGAATCTTTCAGAAAATATTTCGAAACCATTTCTGAAAATAGTGAATCTTCTCTGCGCTTCTTTTCTGCTAAAGCTTGTTCAACTGCTTCTTCTTGGTTCATTTCAAAATCTTTCGAATAATTCTGCTTCATATTCTTTTAACATTTCCGTTAAAATTTCTAAAGAATGTTTTTGATATTCTTCTGGAAATATTGTGCCATTTTTAGTGATTTCTATAAGGGCTCCTTTAGAAATATTTTTCATCTCGGCAATGTCATTTTTTATTGCAACGATATGGTTTTCTATAGTATCGTTAGACATTTCGTTAATGGTTTTTTTGTTATCACGATCAACGGCAAGTTTCAAATAATCGTATATTAGAGTCATCTGCAATCCTTTTTAAAATGTTTTCTGATAATTTCTTTAACGTCTTCTTGGTTTTCTAGATGTTTAAGTGCATGCTTCCAAATATTGTTAGAAAAATCGCAGCCAATAATTGTTGTATGTCTTGTATGCTTTAACAAATACAATTTTCCGTTTTCGAAATCGTTCATCCTAACCCAACCCAAACAGAACGGACAATCCAAGAAATGCAAGCTACGATAATAAACAATTGAAAAAGAAAATCCGTAAAATATTTCTTGCGATATTCTTCAAACTTTTCTTCTCGCCATTTCTGAAAAGTGATTAAAGTAAATCTAATATACATGAAGAAAGGAAACGAGAAAACTAGAAAGATAAAAATCGGCAAAAGAAATTTCAACATTTTTGAGAAACCTTTCTAAAAAATATAACAAATAACACAGCCAGCCATAAAAATAATAGGGACAAAAATTTGCATAATAAAATTAAACAATTTGCTACGTTTAACTGTCCGAACTGTTTCTTCTTTATATTCTTGAAACGATAAGAAACAATCGAATGCGTAATAGAACCCAACAATAATCATCATAGCAATAAATATCGAAACCAAAAAATTCATCATGCTAAAAACCTTTCCGGAAACGCTCTTTACAATATACTCAAAGTTCTTTCAAAAGTCAAGGGATAAAAACGAAAAAGAACCGGAGTCTCGTTTCCAGTTCTTCTTTTCTTTCTTTCGATCATAATCTCTTACCGACTTAAACGCTTGGTTCCTTTGTTTAGGAAGAGGCACCCTGAACTTTTTGTAAGGTTTCTTTTTCATAATGTCCTCCAGTGAGTATTTAAGATAACACTTTCGGAAACGTTTGTCAAGTGTTTTCTAAAATTTTTGCTTCAAACTCTTCGAAAATAACCCAAGCAATCCCATCTCGAAAATTTATAGGAACTTTTTCTAAAAATATTTCGTCATTTGTTTCGGAAAGTTTGAAATATTCTTCTTCAATTTTTTGACAATATATTTTTCCGAGAGGCGAATTGAAATAATGCGTTCTACAATAATTTAATTCTTCTAAAACTTTGATGGATTTAATGGGGCCAATTTGTTCAAACTCTTTCCGAATATTTTCTTTCAAAGCGATAGAAGAATTTAGAGAATCGTCTTCGTCTGTAAAATAAGTTTCAAAAGTTAATTGAACTCTATAGCAATTTTTGAAATCTTTTGGTTTTGTTATTTGCGGAATTGTAATCGTTTGTGGAATGGTCGATAATGCCTGATTAATTATTCCAGCATTTCCATTCCAAACTATACCGCCACTACCGGATATTGTTATTCCACTATTTGGTTTGTTTAATTTATTCTTTTTCAAATTTTTATCTCCTGAAATCCTATTTCATAATCATCGTCACAATCTATTTCTACTGGGTATATTTTATTAGATTTTGCTTTTAATAATCCTTGTATTGTTTCGTCTTTTTCGAAAGTAGGAATTTCTAAAATCTTTCCAGACCAATTTTCCGAAACTATCCAATCACCATCTTCTCTTTTTTCAAATGGAACCTCTACTAATTCTATTATATTATTATTTTTTATCAACTTTTTATAAACATAATTCTCATCATTTGTGCCAATTTTTTCTAAATATAAATTAATATGTTCTAGATAGTGCGTTCTAATAAAATTTAATTGTTTAGTAATGTTGTAATGAATAAGTTCCGAGTTATTTCTTAATTGTTTCTTAACGTTATGACCAACTCCGAATGAACTGTTAATAGTATCTTCCCTGTCAGAAACTATGATCTTAATCACGGCCTCAACTTCGTAAAAATTTTCGAAAATTTCTGGCATCTTTCTCGCATCTAAACAATTCTTAGCGACGGCGAATCCTGACATTGTATATTTCTCCTTATAAATAATCTCATGAACATTCTTCAAAACATAATCGCTCTTTTAAAATCTGGTGAAGTAACTTTTGAATACCGAACCAAGAAAGGAACTACTCGAAAAGCCAGAGGAACCCTTGACCACAAAAGAATTCCTAAAGCTGACTGGAGCAAAGGTAAAAAGTTTCGCCAACCTTCTCCGAAAATAGATGAATTCAATGTTCGCCAAAGAATGTGGATGGCTTATTATGATTTAGATGTCGGTGAGTGGAGAAGATTTAAGGTTCTCGGTTTGTTAAGAATTGTATCTTCCAAGAATACTATGTTCGGAAAAGATTGGTAATTTTATAATAGGCAAGGAGAGACTTGAACTCTCACACCAATGAAGGAAATCGATCTTGAATCGATCGCGGATACCAGTTTCGCCACTTGCCCAAACTCTATTTCGCGGACAATACTCCGGAAACAAATGCTTTAAATATTCCAATAACAATAGCATAAAAAGCGTTTGTTCCAACATTAGATAATAATTCTTTATGAACAATTTCGGATTTCGAATTCAAAATTATTAAACTAACTGCCCCATCAACGGCCTGTAAACTATACCCATAGCTTTCACCACTAGAATTTATGTTTTTAAGAATATCGTTTATGTCGTTTTTAAGTTTTGTTTCATCAATCATTTTTAATTAATTCCCCTCAATCTTCTTCAACTCTTCTAAAATCTTAAAGCAATCTTCCGGAAAATAACTCTGCAAAATTTCCGAATAGGCACAGAGAACACCGATGGCCAATGATTCTTTGTCTCCAGCTTTTATGAAATTCTTTTTTGAAAGTTCCTCATCACGTTCTTTCTCAAACTTTTCTTGAAGTTTCTTAACAGTGTGTAGAGTTTTTGCAATTATTTTTGCTGTTTCTAGTTTCATATCAAGCAATCTCCTCCAAAATTTTAAAAGAATTTTCGTCAGTCTTTTCGAAATACACGACCCTAGGAATTCCAACACTCTTAATAAACTTCGCACAACTTTCGCAAGGTTTTGAAGAGCAACACAAATTATCTTTCCGCCCAGCAGTCATCCCAGCAACATAAAGAGTCATAGTATTTTTAATAGACCTATGCTTGACCAAATAACGGGCTATACACTTCGTCTCTGAGTGAGTTGGAATAATGTAGTCTTCAATTTGTGGAGTGGACGGATGGGTCTTAACGTAGTCATTAAACCCTACGGACACTACTTTCTTGTCGTCTACCAAAAATGCTACCATAGAATACCGCTTGGGCTTCTTGTTCTTCTTAGCCAGCTTGAGCATGTCTGAGATAATCTGGATGTCTCTTGTTCTAATCATGAAAAGAATATAACACTTTCGGAAAGGTTTGTCAAGGGCTTTTAGAAAAATTATTCGCAATACCATCCGCCACATTTTTTACATTTGATTCCGGACCACTTTTCTATAATTTCGTGAACGCAATTTGGATCAGCATCATATAAAAATTCTTGTTCGCTTTCGGAAAAACTATCTAAACATTGGGTGAGTTTCATTTCATCTTCCGAATAGTTCACAAACTCTTCTAAATCTTTACTGTCCATTTGTTACTCGCTTTCGATAGTAGTTAGAGAATCGATCCAATCTGCTTGATACATAATTGGAGAAAGAATTACTGGAATACATATACCACTTTTCGTCCCCCAATAGTCTGGGTATTGTGTCGGTTTTCTTTCCCAGCCTTCCCAAACTCCAGAAGAATTTTTTGTAATGTATTTTAGTTTGGTTGAATGAGTTCTATTAAATTCTTTAGCGATTTCAATAGCTTCTTCTTTAGAGATTTGTTCAAACATTTTTTAAAACCTTTCTTCAAAATTTTTTAATCGTAATAAGAAATTAAACCAGAGCCTAGTTCAAAGTCTACTCCAGCATCTTTCAAATATTCCGCAAGCTCTTTCCAAAATTGATTATGTTCTAAATCAAAATCACAAGAAGGAATTGCTGTCTCTTCGTTAATCCAATCTCCGGCTTGCTCTCTACGATTTGGAATAACATAATAATCTGCACCATCAGCGACATCAGAAAACCTATCACAATCGTTATAAACCTTTTCGCAAAAATCATGAATGTTAAAATATTTCTTAACTTGGATTTCAAATTCTTCGTAAGGCTTTCCACATTCTTTACAAAACTTTCCGGAAATGTTTGAATGGACTTCTGAGCATTCTGGATTCACACATCCGAAAGTTTTCTTAGGTTCATAGTATTCTCCGTTTAGAATTTTGACCCAAGGACCCAAATAAATGTTTCTTGACATGCTCATTTGTTTTTCTATCCTTTCATTTCTGTGTATATTTTCTTCTCTACAATTTTAACTGTTTCTTTTTCGTCAAAGTATTCGAAAACATCTTTAAACAATTTAAGTTTTCCTTCTTCTTCTTCAACGACTAATTTATCCCAAAGTTTCAGAAACTTTTTCAAATCCTTTTCGGAAAATTCTTTCAAATCTTTTGCTTCATATTCTTCTACAGACATTTTGAAAATTTTCTTAACAGCTATTTCTAAACATTTTTCGGAAATATCTTCTCTAATTTTTTCAAGCTCTTCTTTCTTTTCTTCGGCTTGTGCAATTCTTTTTTCTCTATCAATTTTATAAAGATCTGCTAAAGACTTTCTGGAAAATGTTTTCAAAATTTTCTCAGACGTATAATAATCATTTGAAACCTTGACGACTTCAAATGTTAAGAAATATTTTCCGAAATCGTCTGTTAAAAATTCAAATTCGATATCTTCAAACATAAACCTTGCTTTCTTTTATTACAATCTCATCAAAGTTCCAAGGGCTTCCATGTTCATTCAGTTTAATATACTCTTCATCTGTATCATAAAAATTATTGCAAACTTCGTCAATCTTTCCGCGATCTTTCATAGAATATTTTTCGAAAGGTCCTGCAAGATATTCTGTAGCAGAGATTCCTAAAACTTCTTGAACGGCCTTTTCGTAAAGATCTTCTTCTCGTTGGACTCTCTTTTCAAAATTTTCTTCAGCTTCTTTCTGAGTCTTTTCGAAACCGTCTTTAAACCCTTCAGCAGATTCTTTCGAAAGGAAATTCTGAATAGTATAGGATGGTTCGTATGCTTCTAAAAGAACTACGGAATAGATATAGAAAAACTTTCCGGAATCGTCTGACAAAATGTTTAAGTTATCCATCATTCAATTCTCCACAGTTTACAAATTAAAGAATAGATTCCGAGTTTGTTTTTAAAAATTTTCGGAATGGTTGAAAATATAAGAATTGGAATAGGAAAAATAATGATAAAGCTATAAAAGAACTCCAGCCAAAACATATCTTTATATAAACCATCATTTTGAATTTTGTGTATTAAAGGAAACACCACAAACATATTAAAAATTGCCGACAACACATATATAGAAATTAAAGTAATCATACTGTCCTCCATGGTTTTAATATAGTCCTTTCGGAAACGTTTGTCAAGGACTTTTTAGAAATCTTTTCACAAACTCTTCGGCAAATATTTCATCGGAAGTTTTATAAAAATAGTTTTGTAAATTTTGTAGATATCTTCTATAGCAGTAAGAATCAATATCATCTACATAAAAATTATTATATCTTTCGTGAATTGGTTGAGAAAGATAATATGAAAACAATTCGTCCACTGTCCAATTCATTTCTCAAACCTTTTCAAAAACTTTTCTAAAGATTCTTCGTAAAGTTGATTAAATATTTTCTTTTTAACTTTATCTGGATAATCTAAAAGTTCCGGATGATTTCCTACATAATTAAAAATATTGTTGTAAGAATAATTTTGAAAAGTATTTCTTAGAAAATTATTCCCGCGTTCGTAATGGATTCTTTCGCCAACTATTTCTACATTCATTTCAAAAACTTTTCTAGAAATCTATCTCGTTCTCTTTTAGTAATTTCTGCTCCGCCAACCATTACAATTTTTTCTGCAATCTCTTGCGCAAAACTTATCATATCCTTTGATATTCTATTATGTCCATCATAGATAAACAAATCTTTAGAATCACGAACATATTCAAACCCCCAAAAAAATTTACGGCCAATAAGACTTGTAAACATATCATCTTGAATTAACTTATCAATTATCTGGCGTTGATTCATAAAAACTTTCCGCACTCTTTCTCATAGATTGTTAAAAAATACGTTAAATATCCTGTATAAGATTGGTCATAGAGACTTGTTTCTCCTTTGAAATTTACACTCCTAGCAAGCTCTTTCAAATCATTATTAACTTTCTCTGGATTTGAAAAGATATGAAACTTTTTCTTTAAGATGTTATTCTCTTTATCTATAATATGAGATTTAGATTTCAAGAAAATTTTAGAATAGTTTTTCAAAATTATTTTCCAAATCTTTCATAAAAATCTTTCATATGTCTTTTTATATTCGTCGTAATCTTTTAAAGCCCAACAGATATGTTTATAATCATATTGTTCAAAATCACCCCAGAAAATCTTTGTAGGAATGTTTTTGAAATAACATAATAAAAATTTCTGCCAACCATCGAAAGTTGCGGCATCCCCATTATCAACAGCATTGCCAAATCTATTCTTAAACTTTTCGGAAGTCATTTTAAAAGCATTTCTAGAAAAGCTTTATAAGAAATATACCTGTCAAAGTTATTAACATGTTGTATTGTAAATGGTTCGACAATTTCCCAATCTTTATTTCCTCTAATCCTAATATATGTAACCCAATAATTCTTGATAATTCTATTTTGAGAATCCATCAGAAACATTTTTCGTAAATCTTTCATAAAAATCTTCGGCAATATATTTTGATAATGCTGTTCAAATCCATTCTGAAATTTTTGTTAATATAATCCTGAAGACTTATCTGAACTATTAGATTATCACTTTCGAAAATCTTTTTGTAAACTTTTTCTACATGATATCCGCAAATTTTTATGGGCATTTTATAATAGCCTTTTTAATAAACATTTCGAAAACTTTCATTTCATTTTCTTTATCTTTTTCTAAACGCAATTTTCTCCAGTTTGTATAATTAAAATAATTATCGTTTAAAATATCTTGAATTCTATTTTTCAAGAACTCATTTTCAAAATCCATAGGAAAATTTTTAGAGAGTATTTTGAAACCGTTTGGCAAAATATACGAAAGACTGTAATTACCATGAACAGAATTTTCGAGAACTTTCGAAAGCTCTTTTGGATTGGCTTTATAATAAGCTATAGTTTTCAAATGCTCTTTAATGTCTTGGTTCATTTAGTTTTTCCATCAACAATTTCTTAACCGTTTTTTCAATTCCTGGATTAACTTTCAACACAATCGGAAGCAACTCATTTCTAACAATATTCCTATCATGAACGCTTTCAAAATTAGAATAGTCTTGAACAAATTCTACTTCGTTCTTTTCTGCCCACCTATCAATTTCCTTTTTAGAACACCCTAGAAACGGACGGATGATATTTCCGTTAGAGTATCCCATCAACTTTGCGGAACCTTTCAGAGAAGACATGAGATAGGTTTCCACAACGTCTGACAAATGGTGTGCAGTGATAATAGGAATTTCTGGGAAACTATGGAAGAACCTGTATCTCTCTTCATGCCAAAAAGCCTCTTCAGACATTCCTTTAGGCTTTGCGTTTATCACTGTAGAGACATGAAGTTCTAGATTATATTTTTCGGAAACCTTTCTCGCAAACTCTTCGGCAACTTTCCCATGTTCTGTTCCGTGATTAAAATGAAAAAGAATAATCTCTCTCTTAGACTTTCTATTATTCTTGTCTAACAAAAAATCCAAAACCACGGAAGAATCACGACCACCGGAAAATGCTAGGCCGATGGGAACATTTTTGGGGATTTTTCCGAAAACATTTAACAAAATTTTGCCTTTCTTTTTGAGGATATAATAGGTCGGATAGGATTTGAACCTACGACATCAAGATTATGAGACTTGCGTTCTAACCAACTGAACTACCGACCTGTAAATTAAATTTTGAGAGATTTCTTCTTTTTGTAAATTGTTACTTCCGAAATTCCGATTTCTTTAGATATTTGAACTACCGATTTTGAAGATAACATTTCGATTAGCTCTTCTTTTGTAGGATCAAATTTCCTCGTAGCTTTTCTAGCTTCTGGATTTTTTCTCTTTGGTAAATTATATTTCGTAACAATATTATGGACCGTATCTCTATGTATGTTTAATTCTTTCGCTATTTCTGGATTTGATAAACCTTTAGCATTTAGTTCTATAATTCTTTCTTCCGAAGCATTTTTATCGATCTGTGCCGTAGTTTTTCCGAAAGTTTTCAGAATATTATTAACGGTAGACTTAATACTTCCTAATTCTTTTGCTATTTCTACTTGTGTTAACCCTTGGTTGTGTAGTTCTAAAACTTTTTCTTTATCTAGTGGCGGGTTCTTTTTGCGTTTTTGTTCTTCCATTTTGTTTCTCCTTACAAGCTGTCCGGGAAGGACTTGAACCTCCGACCAAGTGATTAACAGTCACCGACTCTGCCAACTGAGCTACCGGACAAAAATTATTTATATGTTTTCTCTTAAATTTATTTATCAAAGTTCAAATATCGCAGGACGGGATTGAACCGCCGACCTAAAGGGTAGAAACCTATCGCTCTAATCCAACTGAGCTACTGCGACATAATCAAAAATCTCTATCATCCCAATTGCGGAGACTGTAATCCATCCTTTCGGAAAAAATTACCAAAGCGTTCGTCAGCATTTTCAAAAAATTGTCCCGAAAGACTTTGCATATATGTTTCTGACGATTTCTTTATAGATTTTCCAGATTCAGAATAGGGTTTTGGAAAGAAAGGAGTAGAAATCTTCCAAAAGTTTTTCGCAAATAGGCTTGCAAAAAATCCGGTTTTATCTCTCCGGTATTCTGATTAACGCCATCTGGTTCTTGGCGGTTTCTAAAAGGCTTTCAAAGAGTTGGTTCTATGAAGGTAACATGTAATCTAGAGTTTGTCAAGGGTTACTTCAAAAGACTTGTGACACCCTTCCAAAGCTTCCTAACAGTCCATGCCGCAACTAGGACGAAAGCTACTACTGCCAAGATCGATCCACCCAACCAAATAGAAATCGGAAGGAAGAGAACGAACAATGGGATGGAAGATGCTACAGTAAACTTAAGAACAGTTAGAGCAATTGTGGCGACTACAGAAATCCAAAAAGTAATTGAAAACTTACTCATGGGAAACTCCTGGAATCTTATCGCCAATCTTTTTGATAAGATCTTCGAAATGCTTTGTGACATCTAGTGCATCGCCAACTTCCGAATATGCTCCGCGAAGAAGCGAGTCGGTAATAAATTCGACCTTATCATTTTGAGGACCAGTATAAAACTGAGACATGAGCTTGATAAGATTTGCCAGGGCGAACTTTCCGATAGGAGTCTTCAAAAACTTTAGCACTGGTTCCGGAATGTTCTTCAAAAGTGGTAGATCAAAAATGAATTCAAAAGCGGCTACACCTACTTGACGTTGGCCCTCCTGAATAGCGATTTCCTTATTTTTCTTAAATAGATTTTCAAACATGTTCTTTCCTTTCGTTGTGATTGTTGAGAGCGACATTGTTGGGGTTACTGATTCTTTTTCTGCGTTGGACTTTATTAGAGTCAACGCCACTTCTTTAACGTTCCATCTATTTCCAGGAATTTCTCCATCTAATCTTGGGAAGCAAGTAGAGGCACTTGATTCATCATGTAATGTTTTTCCTGGGTGTTGATTCGGTGGAAAATAACACATCCATTGCTCGCCATTTTTTCCAATGATATATCCAATCGCATCCAAAGAATCGGCGGTTCCTTTCTTGCTTTGAACTTTATCTCCTCGATTAAATTTTGCCATTTGCTTCCCTTTCTGATTTGTCTAAGTTAACAAGTTCTTCTTCGTTTGTCAAGGATTACTTCAAAAAATTGCTGAATGTTGGATTACCACTTCGTCACCAACCACACATATTTCTCTGATAGCAAATAATCAAAGCCTAGCCGTTCCAAAAACATGTGCGACATTTATTAGAGTTTTGTCTATCTTCAGCAATCATCTCAAAACTTTCTTGCTCTAGGATTTGGCTTATACTCTTCAATGGTTTCCAAAAATAATCCGAAAGTTTCTTCAGAAGATGTTTTAATGTATTCCAAATGTCTTTCCGAAATCTTTCCTTCAACTACTTCCAAAAACTTTTCTAAAGTATCTTCGGAAATATTTTCTTGAGAGCTTTTCAGAAACCATTTTCCATGTTTGTGAAGAAGTGAGTATTCCAATTTTTAATCTGTAGAAATCGTGATAGAATAGTTTTCGATCCTATCAAAGGAGAGCATTTCCCATGATGAATAAATATGTCCAACTGGATAAGTTTCAGACCATCCATTAACTTCTTCTACTACCATTCCTTTTCCACTGGCAGTAAACAACACTACACCCTGCCCGCCATTACTTTTTCCGAAAAATGGGTACTTGCTCTTAAGAGGTTCTTTTTTATCAATTTTGTTTGGTGTGAATTTCATTTTTAATTCCTTTGGTTTCCTTCTTAGATTGAAAATGTTGCTTCAAAATGTTCTAGAACTTTCGCGGAAGTTTCGTTCCAATCTTTCTTAAACACTCCTGGAAGCTTGTCTACAGAAATTCCGGTCTTTGGTTCGAAAAATAGAACTACTTGACCTGAAGCAAACTTTCCGAAATATGGATACGTCTTCTTAACTGTCTTAGGTGCGGGAGTTTTTACGGTAATTTTCATTTTTAATTCCTTTGGTTGTGGTGCTGATTTAATTAGGGTTAGAGCTTTTAAAGAAACATACCAACGATGATTTTCTTTTTCATCAGGCAATCGAGTTTTAATATCATACCCCTCTTTGTCGTGTAAATCTTTCTTTTTTGAATCTGGGAAATAACAAAGATATTCACCGTTAATTTCAGACCACTTTATAATATATCCAATTCCGTCGAAAGAATCGTCAACTCCTCTTCGGCTCTGAACTTTATCTCCACGATTAAATTTCTTTTCAATTTTCTTAGTCATATTTCGCCTTTCTGTTGTTTTTAAGATAGCACTGTTCAGGTTCTTTGTCAAGGGTTTTCAAAAAATTCTCTGAAAACTTTAAGGAATAATTTTCGCAAACAACCTTGGAATATACTTGGGAAAGTCTGCGAAAGCTCTTGCAACGTTATATCCGAAGGTTGCTAGAAATGCAGAACCAGTCCAGTAAAGAGTTTGATAAATTACTGCATGGAGATAATCCGTCCGGCAAATAAAGTTGTGATAGATTACAGAATTTATAGAAAATCCTGAGAACCCAGACGCAAAAGCCACTGCCGAAGAACTCACTAAATTATTCTTCAGATTTTTTAGAAACGTAGTAAACATATTTTCATTCTCCTTTAAAAATTTCTGGAATCTCTGCATAGGAAATTACTCCACCGTGTCTATGTTCGTTTGGTTTCGTCTTATGTTGAACCAAAGTTTCGGCAAATTCTACGGCAAGGTTTGTAATTTCCATCCCGCCATACTCGTTCTTAGTTACGAAATTCTTTTCCAAAAGTTCTTCAATAGTCTTTTCGGAAACTAGGAATCGATCTGTTCCAAAGCAAGAAAAATATCTTCCATTTGCTAGGACCAAAATATACCTAGGATGTCTGTAAGCAATATCAAAAACCAAATTTGCGAACATTTGCTGGCCTTTCAGGAGAAATTTCGAAAAAGTTCTGCTCAATGATTTCCGAAACCTTTTTGAAAAGTTCTGGTTGATGTTTATTAGAACAATGAATGGTGTTATAGAATTTTACTATTTTCAAATCGTTTTCTTTGCAATATCTTTTAGCAACATCTGGAAAATAAAACGATTCAATCCAATTTCCTACATCATCAGAAGGCTCAATCGAAAACATAGAACATTCATATCCTAGTTCGTCGTTCAAATGAATATTTACTTCTCTCATTTTTCAAAAGCCTTTCTTAAAAGTTCTCTAAACAATCTAACAGTAAAGAGAATCATAAGTAAATCTTTAAGACTCACTATTTTTGATTTCTTTTTCTGTAGTAGAGGGAACTGTAATCTCCTCCATATTCTTATTAAAATTCTCCTTGAGCAGAATATAACAACTTCCTAAGAGTTTGTCAAGGAGTTTTTAGAAAAATTTAAGCAAACTGTCGCGCTCTCCGCAAATGGTCTAGCAATTCCTTTTGGGCCTTTGATGCTTGGTTCAAATTTGTATACCACTCTAGAGAAAATTCGTTTTTAATTTTTGAAGGGAACGCATAGAAATGCTTATTCTTAAAGTTTTTGACTTCACTTTCGAAACGCTTTTGGTCATGTATTTTCAAACCTTTTTCCGAAAGTTCTTTTGAAAAATCTTCCATAGTTTCAAATTTAATTGCTTCTAAATCTGAGCGAGAAGGATTGGACCAGTAGTTGAAAAAGAACATATATCACCTCAAGGTTTCTTTTATTTAGGTCAGATAAATATTTTAATGCTACTTGACGACGATACATCTATAGCCAGAAATTATCAGAAACAATTTAAGAAAGTTGTTCCTGTAAATTATTTCGCAAAGTCTACAATCAAAAGATATTACAGAGCTATGCAGTATCGTTGTAAAAATTCTAAAAGTTATAAAAAGAAAGGAACGAAAGTAGAAATATCTTTAGAACAGTTTGAAAACTTTTGGAAAAACAATTCGGAAAAGATAATTAAAATTCAAAAAGCTGGCTACATTGTTTCTATAGATCGCATAAATTCTTTCGGAAATTATTCTCTAGATAACATAAGAATCATTCCAAACCATTTGAACAGAGCTTTAGGAAAGATTGAAATGTTACAGGCAGAATTAAAAAGATTATATTTGATTGCAGAAACTTTGAGAGATTGGGTTTAGTCTTTCTTTAATTCTCCCCATGTAATTTTATAAAGCATGTCTTCTCTTTGTTCTACGTTAAATCCACCCCTAGAAAGTCTGTGAACATTTTGCTGATATTTGATTGCAGCAATTAAAACCTTATCATCCGAATGAATTTTAATTCTCCATATCAAATCATCAAACTCGTTTTGAATTAAATCTTGTTGGGTCATGTTTTGAATGTTTCTATTTTCATTTGTATATTCTACGCAAGACATTAGAAAAAATGATAGAATAATTAGTAGTTTCATTTTCCGGCTCCATGGTGGTCAATAGGTTTCCAAGTCTTTTCCGAAATCTTTTCTAAAATTTCTTCTAAAGAAAATGGTTCGTGCTTTGGATGAGCATCTATGCCAACGTCCATAGAAAAGCTATTAGGATCGTCTGGAAGAGTGTTGTGGGAGTGTCCGTAAAGATGTAGGCTTCCGTGATGAGAACGGTTCCAGACCCTATGTGAGTAGTGCGAAAGGAAGAAAGAGTTTCCATTATAATTGAATTCGGTTACGTCATTACAAGTTTTCCAATATTTTAAAGAAAAGAATCTATCATGATTTCCTACAATTAAATGTTTTTCTCCATTCAATTTTTTGAAAATTTCTATAGACTGTTCTTCGTTACCAAAAGAAAAATCCCCTAGAACAAATACCGTAGCATTCTTAGGAATCTTTTCGTTCCACTTTTGTATAAGCCCTTCATTCATTTCCTCAATAGTTTGCCAAGGTCTTTTCGTATATTTTAAAATCGTCCGATGATGGAAATGCAAATCTCCAACAAAGAATAATGGATTGCTTTGGTGAACTTTTATTTTCATGATATATCTTTCAATTCAATCTTCGAAAGGGTTTCTTCAAACTTTTTCGAAATTTCTTCAACTTGAATATCTCCTTGTTTTTCTACAGTTGGAAAAACATAATCCGGAAATACAAGTCTAGTGTTATATGCTCGATCCATTCTATTCAATTTCAAAACTTCTCTTTGTTCTTTGAAAGTTTTGCAGGGAACACAGTCTCCACATTCCGAATAACCATTTGAAGAATTTTCTGGATATTCACATTTCCAAACAAAGTTATCTAATCCATAATATTCTATCCAATCAATGATTTCCCACTTCTTCATAAATTTTAAAGGGAAACTTAATTTGATATTTTTCTCTCCCATAATTTCGGAAATGTTTTCAAAAACTTTCATGTGTTGGCTATGCATAGAGAAAAAGTCATCTCCAGTATGATATCCGAAATGATAGATTGTATTTGGGTTTCCGAAAAGACTTATTAAAGATATCATGAAAGGTTGCTGACACAGCGATTCATTCTTTCCTAACATCTTTCGATAAGGAATTACAATAGGGATTTCTTCGTTCGGAATAAGTTCTTTAGAAACATTTTTCATATAACTTATTCTGGCATGTTTTTCTAGCTCTTGCTTCCTACTTCCAAAAGCATCGGACACAAAAGATATCGTAGAAACATCTTCTGCTTTTTGTTTTATCAATTCGTGAAGGACTAGAGTAGAATCTAAACCTCCCGACCACACTACGCAATTTTTCATGTCAATCCTTTTCAAATAACTTTTCGAAAAACTTCTTAGTATCTTTTAATTCTCGTTCTTTTTTCTTCACGCTTTTGCTCAACTTTTTTAATTTCGCTTTCCAAATAATCTAGCGCAAAAAATAAAGAGGTATCCCAAAATCCGTTTTCGTAGTGTATTTCTAATTTTGGATTTCTTTGATAAACAGTTTTAGAAACATTTTCGGAAATTATTTTAATAGTTAGCCATTCATATTGCTCTGTGATAAGAAAGGGATAGAGTAAAATTTTCTTATTGTATTCGGAAAACTTTGTGCAAACCTTTTCGGAAAACGCTTTGAAAACTATATTAGGAAGCCTATCAATTTTGTCTTGAAGCAACGGTAAAATATCTTCTATGTTAGTTGCTGGAGGATATATGAAAGAAGGTTTCCGAAAACTTTTTAGAAATTTTTTAATCTTGTGTATCAATTTGATAGATTTCTGATTCTAACATATTTCTGTAATCATTTAGAAGAGATAAACATTCTTTGTAATTGTCTAAGAAATAATTATCCATAGACAACTCTTCAATCTTCATATTAATTTCATCTCTAGCTTCTAGCAATTCCCAATAGGGCTTTAACATAACTTTCCTTTCTAAGCAATCAAAATTTTATCTTCTGACTTTAATCTCTCGCAATATTTCACGGCTTTCGGTTTCCAGATGTCATCATTTCTAGGATAGTCTTTCAAAATAACTTCAAAATCGTCTGGATGATTAGCAAGCAACTTCTTCAAATCTTTTACGGTCATGATTCCTTCTTTTGGTTCAAACTTTAAGATAACACTTTAGAAAACTTTTGTCAAGGACTTTTTAAAGAATTCGCTTCCCATCCATAGTTCCGTGAGACATTAAGGCGGATGATTGCTGTTCTATGGATAGTCCTTTTTTCCAAGAGTCTAGGCCAAAAGATGTATGATAACCATTCCCTGTCCATTCTCTTTTAAAATTCTTTGATTGGCATTTTGGACAAGTCATTTCGTCAGACTCTATTAAAATTTTTTGCGAAAAGATTTCTTCAGTGTTGTTGCAATCTTCGCAATGGTAATCGTAAAACGGCATTAGTAAACTCCCTTATTATTTCAAGCAATTGTATTTATTGTTTCTAAAAATACTCTTAAAAAATATCCAAAGCATCACAATAGGACTAACTAAAACTGCATCAATTAAAAGATCTAGCATTTATGATATAAAACTCTTTCGAAAGAATACCCTACAAGATAGTAATCAGAATCTATAATTAAAAATTGAGAAGCGATTACCCATGGTCTGTCTGTAAAAAATTGAATCTTTCGTAAAATGGGATTTACAAAACATTTCAACTTTGTTTTATGTTGTTTATATTCTACACCTTTAAAAACTTCTGTAGAAATTTTCGTAGGAATCTTTTCGAAAAGTTTCCCAGCATAGTATATAAAATATTTTTGAGAACCTTTTTGGAAAAGAATTTCATATTCCTTTTCGCGGTTAATTATTTCATAGCATCCTGGTTTGTTTTCTAATAGTCTTCTCAAAACATACCCCACAATTCTTTAAGTTCTTTACAAATCAAATAGCCAACAAATCCTAAAACTGCTAGAAGGAAAACAATAATCCCCATTAAAATATATGTCATCATAGTTTCCAAATCTTGTTAATAAATTTTGTTATAAAAAAGTTGCTAAAATTTTTAGAAGACAATTTTTCTGCATATTGCATTAGAGCCAAGATAGGAAATATCAAATTTGTAATAGGTCCCATAAAGCATATGGCATAATTAAACCCGTCAATATACTCCATATGCTTTAACACATAATGGCATCAAAACAAAAACATTTAAAAGAACTGACAAAATATATAATCCTAGAATAATCATTTCAATCTCCAAATCTTGTTTATTAAACCACATATCGAAGGAATTTCCGGAAACTTTACTCTAACATTTTTGAAAAGTTTTCCGAAAAGATTTAGAAGAATTATTCCTAAAATTGTACCAGTTGACAATGGACCACCAACAAACGATATGAATTGAAAAAGATATGTGTCATCCATATCATCGTCCCAAAGTTTCAAAAGAACAGGCATTAAAACAAAACAATTAAATAAACTAAACGCGAACCATGTTAACCAACCCATTGTAAAAATCATTTCTAAAACCTTTCTTTAAACCTTTCTTTAAACCTTTCTTAAAATAACCGACAAAGTATTTCCTTCAAGACTATTTGATTGTTCTACCAAACCAATTCCCGAAAGATCTTCTACAAACTTTTTCAAAATCTCTTCGCCCTTAGAACGATAATTCATTTCTCTTCCACGGTAAACTACACAAGCCTTTACCTTATGTCCCTGCTCTAGAAATTCCTTAGCATGTTCTAGTCTATATTCGTAATC
>Ga0302280_1000463_pt1 | contig 35819 bp, 23 predicted proteins | sample III_Fen_E1_1_FD_198771 | JGI IMG/M metagenome (GOLD analysis project Ga0302280, IMG submission 198771) | Peat permafrost microbial communities from Stordalen Mire near Abisko, Sweden - III_Fen_E1_1 | ecosystem: Environmental > Terrestrial > Soil > Wetlands > Permafrost | place: Sweden: Abisko... | reverse complement strand
CGCTGACGACGCAGGATACTCGAAAGAATTGTTGGTGATGTAAAGCGAGGTCTGCGCAAACGCCGGGCCGACACACGTCAGCAGCAGCACGACACCGAGAGAAATAGTCGAGAGTTTTAGTTTCATAATTACTTGGTTTGGGGATTTACTTTTTTGATTGCCGATGGCGAGGAGATGATTTTTCGCAGGCTAACTTTTATTTTGTCGCGATTTTATTGCTGGTTTGATTGATTTTTACACCTTGATCGCGCAACAAAATAAAGCAAGCCATCACTGCATTGCTCTTTCTGGCGATGTGAGGTTGGCTAAAGTTACACTGCACACAGGCGGAATCAACCGGAACTTAACGCACACTGGTGCATTAGCAATCGGCTTATTTTAATTACGAATTGGTTGCTATGCTGATAAAATCTATACCGCGTTGTTAAACCTTCAAGCCAGTTTTGAACGCGCCCGATTCAAAGCTTATGCAAGCGGTGGTTGACGGATGCGTCACGTTGAAACAAAATTCGGCGGCAGTTCATCCGCAAAACCTGCCGCATTTCCGACCATGCAGCCACGCCATTTTGAAGCCATCATTTTTTCCGCCAAGGCCGCCAGCGGCGCGCTGATCGCGGCGCTGAGTTACAATTTTTTTGAACTGCCCGGCGCCCCGTGGGTTGCGGCGGTTTCCGCCGTGCTGGTGACGCAGCCGGACCTGCATTCGTCATTCAAAGCCTCGCTCCTGCGCGTCGCGGCCAATGTCGCCGGCGCGTTTGGCGGCGCGGCGCTGCTCGCCCTGATCGGCGAACCGCCCGTCGCCATGGCCATCGGCGTCATGGTCACCGGCCTGATCTGCTATCTCCTGAAACAGGACGACGCGCTGCGGCCGGCCGCCGTCGCCGTCATCATCGTGACGCTCATCGGTGAAAGCAGCCGGTGGCAGAACTCGCTCAACCGCGTCGGCGCGGTCATCATCGGCTGCCTTTGCGCGCTGGCCTTGGGATTTTTGTTCGATAAACTTTCTGGGATCGGCAGGTCGGTGCCAAAGAAAGGTGGCGGCGAACCGGATTCCACTGAATAATTTTGACCATGAAATCTACCTTAAAAAACCAATGGGTGCTCATCACCGGCGCGTCCAGCGGCTTCGGCGCAGCGGCGGCCAAGGCGTTTGCCGCGCACGGCGCGAAACTACTGCTCGGCGCGCGGCGCGTTGACCGGCTGGAAAAAGTTGCCGCGCTCGCGAAAAAATCCGGCGCGGCGGCAGCGCATTTTCATGAACTGGATGTCGCCCAAACCGCCAGCGTCGAAACTTTCGTCGCGTGGGCGAAACAAAAATTGAAATCGCAACCGCTGCACGTCCTCCTCAACAACGCCGGCGGCGCACACGGCATTGACCCCGTGGCTTCCGGCAAAGATGCGGATTGGGAAACCACTTTTCAAACGAATGTCCTCGGCCTGCTGCGCGTAACGCGCGCGGCGCTGCCACTCCTGCCGCACGACGCGGGCGCGAGCATCATCAACATCGGCTCCGTCGCCGGCCGCACGGCTTACGCGGGCGGCTCCGCGTATTGTGCGGCCAAATCCGGCGAACTTGCCATCACCCGCGCGCTGCGCCACGAACTGTTCGGCACGGGCATCCGGGTAGGCACGATTGATCCGGGACTGGCCGAGACGGAATTTTCCCATGTGCGTTTCAAGGGTGACACAAAAAAAGCCGACGAAGTTTACGCCGGCATGAATCCACTGACCGCCGCCGACATCGCAGAAATCATCGTCTGGGTCGCCAGCCGGCCGCCGCACGTCAACATTGATGAAATCCTCGTGAAGCCGGTTGACCAGGCGGACGTCGGCAAAGTGTTTCGCCGTCCGGAAAAATAATTTCAAATGCCGCGGTTCGCGCGCCACAGCAACACCATGCCGATGGCTTGAAAGATAAAATTCGGCAGCCAGAAAATCAGGTGCGGGCAAAATTCCGGCCGCGCCGCGAGCTGCTGCCCCAGCATGATGAACGCGTAATACACGAGCACGAGCATCAGCGCGATGGCGATGCCGATGTTTGTCTCGCGTCGGTGGACGCGGATGCCGAGCGGAATGCCGACGAGCGTGAAGCCAAAGCACGCGAAGGAAAAGGCGACCTCGCGGTTCATCGCCACGCGCACCGGCTCGGTGAGATCACTTTTCTGCTGGCGCAGGCTTTGTAATTGCGCGCGCAAGGCGTCTGGAGAATTATTCGTCCCCACCGGCAAGTGCAAATTTTCCAAGTCGTGCAATTCCTGCCGCAGTTGCAGAAAGGTCATGTCATTGATACTCGGCTTGTTCACGCGGTTGGTCGCATCGCTCATGCTCAAGTTCAACGTTAGCGTCGGAAAACTTTGGAGCACATCGCCATGGGCCGTGGTCGAGACACTTTGGGCGTCAACCAAATCCAGAATCAACTGGTTGTTCGCGCGATCCGGACTGAGCTGGCCGCTCGGAGCGCGCAATGTCGTGTCCACGTTCGTCTCGTTTTGCAGCCGGTAAATCATCACGTTCTTCAGTTTGCCGCCGTCATTTTTTTCAACGTAGAAAATGTAGCCTTTGAAATCGGTGATGAAGCGGCCTTCCGGCAGCGCGGCATTCACCAGTTCCTTTTTGAGGTCTTGAATCAGGCCGAGATACGCCACGCGGCAGCGCGGGCCGAGGTCCATGTTAAACCACGCGCTCAACGTGCAGCAGAACAGACTCAACAACAGCACCGGCATGACGAGCGACATCAAGCTGATGCCGCTGGCGCGCGCGGCGGTCAGTTCCTGATCCGCGCTGAACCGGCCAAACACCAGCAGCGTGGCTGTGAGCATCCCCATCGGCAGCGCGAACACCCAGACGAACGGAATCAAATATAAAATCGCCTTCACCATCAGCAGCAGGCTGACGTGGCTGCTGGCCAGCAGCGTGAGGATTTCGCGCAGCGCATTGCCGATGAGCAGCACGGCGGTGAACACCGCCACGGTGAGCAGCAGGGTGACAAAAACTTGGCCGACCAAATATTTTTGAAGCGTTTTCAACGGCGATGCGGCGCGCAAAGTGACGGATTTGCCGCACTTCCGCCAGTGAAAATAAAATCGGCGGCGAACTTTAATCAGGCACTGCGAGCTGGTAGTTTGCCGACAAGCGTGTTCGCGGTTTTAACCGTCCCACTTTTTCGGATTATCAGTTCAAGGCAGACTGGCGAGCAGAAATTCTCCGGTGTCAGCCAGATTGCGGTCGAGCTTCTGCATTTCATCGGACAAGGGTGATAGCGCCAGTTCCGGTGCCTGGCTCATCAGTCTGCCACCTAGATCTAAAGCCGAACTGGCATCGGCCAGCGGATGCGCATCGGTCGGTTGAACTTTGCTGGCTGGCTGCGGCATAAATTGAACGATCAAAACTACGCCCAGCAAAATCGCAGCGACCAGACCGGAGGCCGGAACCCAGCGCGGCCAGACAGATTCGGTTTTTGTGTCGGACGCCGACCGGGCCGAGCGGACGGCGCGCATGATGGACACGTGCAGTTGCGCGGACGTCTCTGTGCCTGGCAACTGGCTTTTCAACTCGCGCGCCAAGGCGTTGGCATCCGCCACGAAACTTTGCAGTTCGGCGGAACGTTTCACCGCGCTTTCAACGGACGGCGGCAGCGAGCGGCGATCGTTGAGGGCATCGGAGATTTTAAATTTTAGCAGCCAGGTCTTCATATCATTAATGTTTTGCTTTTGGTCGGTTTGGCCGGCGGAAGGGTAAATGGTTGGCGGACAAAATTTGGCAATGGCGGCTCATTGGCCGGCGCTGGTGAAATTGGCTGGCTGACATTTTTTAATTCGCGACCCAAAATCTGCCGCGCGCGAAAAAGCATCACCTTGATGTGTACCCGGCTTTTGCCCAACACCTGCGCAATGCGCGCTACATCCATGTCTTCGGCATAATGCAACCAGAGCGCCTGAAACTGGTTCTCACCGAGCCGCCGCCGCGCGAGCCGCCACAAGTTTTGTCCGTCTTCGCGGCGCGCGGTGAGTTCCGCCGGGTCGGCGTCATCCAGCAATTCCGGAACGGGTTCATCCGCAAAGCGCGGCGCGGCGCGGTGACGGTCAATGCACTTGCGGCGGGCGATGGTGAACAGCCACGCGGCAAAAACGCGGCGCGAATCAAACTGCTCCAGACTTTGGAACGCCTTCACAAAAGTATCCTGCGTGACCTCGCGCGCATCGGTCGCGTTGCGGCAGAACTGGGTCACAAAGGAATGGATGCGGCCTTCGTAGCGGCCGACCAGTTCCTCAAAAGCCTCCAGCGCGCCGGCCTGGGTTTGACGGGCCAGCTCCTCGTCGGACAAAGATGAAATTTCTTGAACCAAGTTTTTGCATTTCCCAAGGCGGTCAGCATCTTATTGCTGCGCCGCCTGTGCCGCGTGCGCCGCGCGCGCCGCCGCCATCCGTTGCGCGGCACTTTGCAGCATCGCCACCAGATCATCGGCGGGCAAAGTGAGCTTGCCAAGGATTTCAGAGCCATTCTGCGTGAGCGTCACGGCGTTGGCGAGCTTGCCGACATCCTGATTGTTCGATTGCAGTTTCATCACCGTCACCAAGCCTTGGGCGATGGAGAAAATCTGGTTGGCGGCGTCATCGCTGTTGGCCGCGAGGGTCAGCGTGCCTTGAAATTGATTGTCCTGTTCGCCCGCGACCACTTGGACGCTTTTTGAAAGTTTCAAAATGGCCGCGCTCGGAGCCAGATTGGTGGAATCCATTTTACGCGCGGCGGCTTCGATGAAATGGCCGTTGCCCGGCAAGCCCAAGCTGGGAAACGTGCTGCCGCCATCAAGGCTGGGAGATGTGCCGTCAATCACATCCAAAGCCTCCGTCACGCGGTTTTCGCGCTGACCAAGAATGACCCGCTTACCCTCAAACGCCGCATACACGCGATGGCCGATGCCGCTCTTGCGGTTCATGTTCGCGTCAATCCAACTGTGGATCGTGTGCTGGTTGTGCGCGCTGCTTTGATATTCATCCGCTCCTTGCGCCAGTGTGACAAGGCGGTCGGCGTCAAAATCCGCATACACGATGAGCACGCCGTCAGTCGGTGTCAGGCTGCTGCCATAAAGGGTGTAGCCATGAACTTGGTTGCGCAGGTCAAAACCAAAGGTGGTTTGAAACGAGGCGAGCTTGGCTTTGGCCTCCGGCTTGTCCATTTCAGACAAGAAAAATTGGCCGATCGTGTTCGTGCGCAGGGCGTCGCAGTCCACATGCAGCAGCCAAACCGGGTCGGCCATCACATCGGCGCGTTTCAACTCGGCGGCGTCGGCGGTGAGGCGAAACGCGCAAACGCACGCGGCGAGCAAGATTAATTTGTGAAAGTTGGAGCGCATATGATTTTCAAATTCTGATTTCAATTTGAGCCGAGAATCGTGTCCGGTCTCACTGAAGCATACGTCGCGGCGCGGCGGCAGGTTACAGGATAATGATTTCAGCACTCAATCCATCCAAACTAAATTCGTGCCAGCGTCATAATTCACACCCCAAAAATCTGGCGTCGGCGGATTTACGTCGTCATTGTAGGTCTGCTCAAATCTCAATCGTTCCACATGATAATCAAAAAAAAGATAATTTGCCCCGCCATCATGCCTCGTGTCATCCAATTCGCCCGGAAACTCACTGTCGCGGTCGGCGCGATGCGAGCCGGTATTATTTGAACCGGCTGATTCGGTGACGAGAATGGTTTGGCTGGGCGAAGTGACCACGTTCACGGATTGGTTGTCGTAATACCAGTTCATGCCGTAGCCGGGCTGGCCGAAATAATTGGAGCTTAACACCGTCACATCGGTCTGGAGCTGATCCGGGCAGATGAACATTTTTGGATTATTGCCCATGAGCGGCATCAGGATTTCATCGTAGCCATATTGAGTGTAAGTCGCGGACGATGAGGAAACGTTCAGTGCGGCTGGCGGCTCGTTGTAAATCCGCTGCATCAAAGTGTCGTTGTGATCTTGAAGAAAAATATTGAACGCGATGCCGACCTGCCGGAGCTGGCTCACACATTGGATGGCCTTCGCCCGCTCCTTCGCCTTGGCCAGCGCCGGCAGCAGCATGGCCGCCAAAATCGCGATGATGGCGATCACCACCAGGAGTTCAATCAACGTGAACGCCCGGCGTTGCGGCTCCGAATGCTTGCACATAAAAAATTCGCGCCCAAATGTGATTCAACCCGACCGTCGCATACAACTTTTAATACGCAGCCGCCAACCGAGAGGTTACGATTTTTTTGCCTCGCGCTGGAGTGCCAAAGTTAAATTTTCTCAAGGAAACAACCCGCGCTGCTTTTTGGCCTCGTGCACACGGCTGATGCCCACGCTCAACGCGGCCAGGCGCATGGAAATTTTTTGGCTGCGACTCGAATTCAAAATCCGCGTCCATGCGGTTTCGAGAATGCGAAACAGCTTGTCCACAACTTCGGATTCGCTCCAGAAGAAACTCTGCAAATCCTGCACCCACTCGAAATAGCTCACCACCACGCCGCCGGCGTTGCAGAGCACGTCGGGAATGACAAAAATCTCCGGGCGCAAATTCAGGATTTCATCCGCGTCCGGCGTGGTCGGGCCGTTGGCCGCCTCGGCCAAAATACGGCACTGAATTTTTCCGGCGTTCGCGGCGGTGATCTGCCGTTCCAGCGCGGCGGGAACCAGAATATCGCACGGCAGCAGGAGTAATTGTTCGTTCGTGATCGGCTCCGCGCCCGGAAAACCAACGATGCTCCGGTTCTGCGCGGCAAATTTTTCCAGCGCGACAAGATCGAGTCCTTTGGAATTATAAATCCCGCCTTGAACATCGCTAACGGCAATTATTTTTGCGCCATAGCGTCCGAGCGAATAGGCGGTCACGGAACCGACATTGCCAAAACCTTGAACGACGGCGGTGCATTTGGCGAGATCGAGTCCCAGCGCGTCGGCGGCGCGGTTGATGAGATACGCCACGCCGCGACCAGTGGCCTCGCGGCGTCCAAGCGAGCCGCCCAATCCGACCGGTTTGCCGGTGACGATGCCCGGAACCGTGTAGCCTTGGTGCATGGAATAGGTGTCCATGATCCATGCCATCGTTTGCTCGTTCGTGCCGACGTCTGGAGCCATCACGTCAATCTGCGGCCCGATGAACGGAATCATTTCCTGCGTGAACCGGCGCGTGATCCGCTCGATTTCGTTGCGCGATAATTTTGCCGGGTCGCAGGTGATGCCGCCCTTGGCCCCGCCGTAAGGCAGGCCGGTCAACGCGCATTTCCAGCTCATCCACATCGCCAGGGCGGCGACTTCGCCGAGCGCGACCTCGGGATGATAGCGCAATCCGCCTTTCGTCGGGCCAAGCGTGAGATGATGCTGCACGCGGTAGCCGGTGAAAACTTTAACGGAGCCGTCGTCCATGTGGATGGGCAGCGCGACAGTCAGGGAGCGCTTGGGAAATTTCAGGCGCTCGCGGTCACTGGCGGAAATCTGGAGATGCTCGGCAACGATGTCAAACTGCCGACACGCCATCTGGAAAGTCGGGTGCGAATAGATTTCCATATTGACTTAATGACCTAAGTTGAAGTGGTGGCAGGAGCCGGAATTGAACCGGCGATTCGATTCCGCGCCTTTACAAGTGATAAAAACATTGATTTCATTCATCTTTGTATCTTGACAAACTTCCCCGTATGTCTTAATCTGTGTCTTACTTATGGCATACGTTTGGAAACATCCCAAGTCTCCGTTCTGGATGGCCGTTTATCGTAACGAGCAAAACCAGTGGCGGAAAAAAACCACCAAGAAAACCGCCAAGACCACCGCGCTCGCGCTGGCAATTGAATGGGAACGTGCCGCGCAACTTGGCCGTGACAACATTCTCACCGAGGCAATCAGCCGTCAAGTCATTGGTGGCATCCTAGAGCGCACGACCGGCGAAAAGTTGCGCCAGTCCACCGTGCGCGAGTTTTGCGCCGAATGGATGCGCGGCAAAACCAACTCGCGGCAGGCAGGCACGGCCACGCGCTACGAATCATCCGTTGCCCGTTTCAACGAACTTTTGGGCGTCAAAGCTGACCGGCCAATTTCCGCCGTGACGCCGCATGATTGCCAGAAGTTTTACGACCAGCTTGCCGAATCAAAACTTGCGCCCGCCACGATGCGCGTGGAAATGAAAACCATTGCGAGTATGTTCAACTTTGCACGGCGGCTCGGACTCATTGCCACAAATCCAGCGGCGGCAGTGCAATTGCCCGAACGCATCAAACAAGTGAAACGGAAAGTGTTCACGCCCGCGCAAGTGCAAATGCTGATTGACGCGGCGGACGCCGAATGGAAAACCGCCATGCTGCTTGGCTATTATGCCGGACTCCGTTTATCCGATTGCGTCACGCTCACTTGGCAATCGGTGGATTTGGCGGGCGGCAAAATCGTGGTGGAAACTGGCAAGACCGGCGAGACGTTAGAAATTCCCTTGCATCCGACACTAGATAAGCATTTGAACAAACTGGCGGGCGATACGACCGGCGCAATCTGTCCTGCCCTTGCTGCCGTGCCGGTTGGCGGGCGTAGCGGCCTGTCCAAGCAATTTCTCGCTATCATGCGGCGCGCGGGCATCGGCAATGACGCCGTGGACACTGGCGGGCAACGGCAGCTTTCCCGCCTGTCATTTCACGCGCTCCGGGCATCGTTCAACTCCGGCCTGCATAATCGCGGCGTGGATCAGGAATTGCGCCGCAAACTCACCGGCCACAAATCCGACGCCATGAATGACCGTTACACACAAACGGAAATTCAAACCATGCGCGACGCGGTGAACAAACTGCCCGCGTTGAAAGTGTGAAGCTAACTCTTTGTCTTCATCTTTGAAGCGAGACATTCGGCGGCGTAAAGTTGATACTTTGCGTTTAGTAACGGCCCATACGTCACGGCACGTTCAAGGAATGGGGCGACTGGGGGAGGTTTTTTAAGAAGATTTTCGACGATAAATTTTTCACAACGGTTGTATTCTCTGCGGCAATCATTTCGCCAATAACAGGCCATCCGCCGTGAAATTTCAATGCCGCCGTGAAACATAATTCGATGAACCGGCGTTCCCTTTTTTCTTTTGCCATGACTTCGATTAGGGTCTGATTTATGGAATGATTCGAGGACTGATTCAAAGTTGGCGGGAAGATTAAATTCATTGGAGGTTGCCCATTTCTTGATCTCTTGAACAGATTGCCCCGCCTCTATTTTTTGCAGCAGGATTTCGCGCAACTTTTTAATTTCCTCAATTTCTGGGTCGTAAATGGAACTATTTGTCAGAATGGTATCGGCTGAATTTAACGATTTGAATTTTTGAATCGGCCTGCCGCTTGAAAGGTCACTTTCATTTTCCAATAATTGTTCTGAAGTTAAACATTTCACCTTTCCTAAAAAATCTTTTTTATCGGACGTATGCCGCCCGCCACGGGTAATCAGATTGAGCGGAATTAAATCAGAAACCACAACGGCCAAAAGTTGTGGCGGAAAATTTGATTCAACCAGTTGCTTTTTGATGTCGTCCGGCACTTTGTAATAACGGAATCGCATCACCCCTTGCGCTACTCCATAAAAAACCTCGCCGTAATCGCAATAACCTTTCGTGTTCTGAAGTTCAATGGCTGCACCGGCAAACAGAATGAAAGATTCTGTTAGAACGTCATCACTTAAACGTCGCCCGCGTTTCTTCTCATATTCAGGCGTTTTGTTTCGACGCCATTCCGTGCTGCGGTGAAGCTGCTTTCCGAATTTGTGTTGCATATTGTAACAATTCATAGGGTCTGGCGATTGCCAACAAAGTTCAAGCAAAATGAAAACTAACAAACCAGACACCAGACAAGTTCCAGTCCGACAAAATAACGTCCCCCCATTCACCACAAGATTCCCCCGTCCCGGCGAGCGTGAACCGCATAGTGGTCTATGCCGGTCACAACTATTCGCACTTATCAAATCTGGGCAATTAAAATCGTATTCGCTCAAAATGCCCGGCACTTCGCGCGGCGTGAGACTGATTGATTGCGCCAGCCTTCGTGCTTATATCGAAAGTTTTGCCAGCGGCCAACAACCGGGAGACGCACAATGAAAATTCCAAGAAGAACTAAACTGGCAGACTCGATGTCACGCGCTGAACAGTTCGCAAAAGATGATGCGATTATCAAAAAGTCCCTTGCGGACATCAATACCGCCGCCGCCCATCGTGCGGATGGAGAATTGCCTGAAGGGTATTTGGATTTTATTGGGCTGCCGGAGTTTTTGAAAACGCGCGGCCAGTCCTTCGGCATAAAATTGACGGATGAGGATGAGACGGGTTTTCGCGTGCTAGAATTTTATTTGGCAAACGGCGGGGTCGTCTCTCGGAAAACATTATTGGAGGTGCTCACTGCTTTTAATCCAGCAAGACAACTAGCCGGGAAACTTAAAGCGTAAAATGAAACTTCCGATTCGGGGCAATTCTGCCGCACAGAAAATCGTTTCGGTTGTCACCAATGCCGTTGATCCTGTGCCGGAACTTCAGAGATTTCTAGGACATGCGGTTTTCATTAATTGGCCAAAAGGCGTTAAGGGGACAAATCGGCCTTGGAAACACTTCACCTTGGGAAAAATGACGCCTGATTATTTGGCGGCACTTAAAACCGGGAACATCGGTGTTTCGCTTGGTGACGCATCCGAAGGACTATGCGCTGTTGATGTTGACCAAGACGCACTAGTTGAATCTTTCCGCAAAGCTAATCCACAATTGGCCGACACATTCCAAACCCACGGGCGGCGAGGGTGCGTTTTTTGGTTTCGTCTATTGGGGCCATGTCCTCGCTCCCGCACGCTCAAAGATTCATCCGGCAATTCCGTCGGTGAATTCCGCTCCAATGGCAATCAAAGTATAGTTTGGGGAATCCACCCCGATACAAAAAATCCCTATCAGTGGTTGGTAAAAAAGCCGGTGGTAAAAATCGAACTAGATTCGATTTGCTGGCCAACTGGCATCGTCAATCCCTTTGCCCCTGATAATTCCCCCCAACAGAATCTCCCTAAAGGTGATTCTCCTAACGGATTGATTACTGACGGTAGCCCCCCTCTGACTATGTTGGGGTTGCGTGCGGTTGGTGCGCCTGCTGCCATTCCTGCGGTCAGTGATTTATTGGCCAGCGCGATAGAGCAAGCCGTCAAGATTGGTTCTCAATCCGCTCGCCGCAACAATGAAGCCAGTTTTCAAGCCTGTCTCGCCCTAATTCAAATTCGAGATGTTGCAGACCTGAGCGATATGTCGCCAGCCGAGCGTCACCACTTCGCTGAGCGATGGTTTCAGCATCTTAAATCTGTTGGTCGCATCAATCCATCTAAGACAAAAACCCATTATTTCCACGACATAATGAATTCAATAAAAAACGCCAAAAAGAACATGAAACTCAAAAACCCAGTCCCCCGCGCTTGGATGCTTGCGCAGACAAGCCCTTTACCTGCCGAAGCCCACCAGTTCAGCGGTGACAAAACAATGGAGAATCTCATTGCGCTCTGTTACCAATTGCATCTGCTCCATAATGGCGGCGAATGGTTTGTCTCAAGGAACGATGCGGCAAAATTGATGGGGCTTGATGAAACGGCAGGGCGAAACTTGTCGGAAAACTTCCATGTTTTAGTTGATTGCGGGATTCTTAGCATTGTTACCCCTTATGTGAAAGGAAAACGGCAGTCCACCACATATCGCTATAACGAACAGGCGAAATGAAAATTCCAAAGCGCGGAATCATCCGTCCCGGCCAGCGTCACTATTACCGCAAAGGCACTCGCCAGCAAATTGATGAGCGGCGCGGATTCGTCGCCCGGATGCTGGACGCGGGCGCAACCAAGACGCAAGTCCACCGCGCCGTCAGGGATAAATTCAACGTCCAGTGGCGGCAATGTGACCGTTATATCGCTTTTGTCACCGGCACAAATACCGGCACTGATACACGACTCGCGCGCGTGCGCGCAGGACTACCTCAAACATTGCTGAATAAAATGCACGCCGATTTGAAATTTATCTACGGCGACAACGTGAAGTAGAATTTCCGCTGTTTTTCGACTCGCGCAAAAAACCTGCAATTCCACCCGCGCCAAATGGCTCACGCAACGCGCGCGCGTATGCCTGCAAAAGTTGCATTGTCACCGCCCGGCTTTGGTGGTTTAATCGCATCGTCAGTTGAAAAACTAGACCGGAAAATACACAACAAAAAATTTGCGGCTTCGGCTGCTGTCTGAATCGAAACTGGTAATTTCACAAGCAAGACAGCGTTTGAAGCACGCCCAAAGCTGGGCGTGCCGAAAGCGTTCTTGCAAGGCATACCAGTGCCTGATTCAGGGCGTGAGTAAGTGCGCCCTTTTTATTGGCAGCGGAACCGGCGACGCAAGCGGCAATTATGAAAATAAAAATCATGGCGGTTCTAACGGCGGTCTTGGCTTCATTCGGCTGGCACGCCTACGCGCAGACATACGACACGAACAACGAAGTTGTTCAAACCTTTGCCGGTTCTGGCTTTTCCGGTGACTTGAACGGCGTTGGACAGTTGACGATGTTTAACAACCCAAACGCTATGGCTTCCGATTCGCATAGCAATATCTTCTTTTGGGATTCAGGAAACCGCAAAATCAAAAAAATCACGCCGGACGGAACCGTTACGACTTTTGCTGGTGGCGCAAGTTTTTCAGGCGGAAATCTTGACCAAGGAACCGGAACGAACGTCTATTTCAGCGGCATCGGCAGCTTAACAGTAGATCGTAATGATATTTTGTGGGCATCTGGATCAACCGCGAGTGCTTTGCTCTATAAAATCACCGTCGGCGCAGTTGTCACCTCTACCAATTTAAGCAGTTTGCTAAATTCAAGCTATGGCCTCTCCGGCGTGTGCGCCGATTCGATTGGAAACATCTATTTTTCAATTGGCAACGGTAATAAAATCTACAGATACGCCACCAATACCGTTGTGACTGTGTTTGCCGGTTCTGGAAACATCGGCTACGCAGACGGCAACGGAATTTTTACCGCGTTCTATAATCCAACTGCGTTGGCTGCTGATTCTGCCAATAACATTTACGTCTGGGATTCTGGAAATTATTTGATTCGCAGAATTGACCAAAGCCAAAATGTCACGACGTTGGCTGGTAAATACCAAAATGGTTCAAGTGCGGATGGCGTTGGAACAAACGCCGCGTTCGCTTTCATATATCAAATGTGCGTTGACGGTTCTGGAAACCTGATTCTGGCGTGCGGCGGTTCATTCGGCAGTTCATTCGGAAGTTCAATCAGGAAAATGAGTGCGTCATCAAACGTGGTGACGATGGCTGGCAGCTTCACCGGCTACACCAATGGCGCGGGCAATCTTGCGCGGTTCAATGGCGCGAACGGCGTTTGCATTTCCGCCGGTGCGATTTTTGTGGCTGACTCCGGCAATCAGCGCATCCGGCAAATCAGTTTTAATCCGTCGTCGCAAGTTGTGACCGGCGCAAATCTTGGCATCGGCACTTTTGCGGGCGTGACAATCTCCGGCACAGTCGGGCGAACGTATCAGGTTCAATCGTCCCCAGACTTGAACGCTTGGACGACGCGGGCGACGATTCTGCTTAATGCCAGCCCGTATTTGTGGATTGACCAAAATCCGATTGCCGGAAACAAATTTTACCAAGCATTGTTGCTGCCATGAGCAAACCGCCAGCCGCTTTACCCGCCCGCGCTGGCCGGAAATGAGGCAAGGGCAATAGGCAGGGCGGAATTTTTTTTGGCGGGGTGTGACAGTCGGCGCAATACCGGTTTTCAAAATGGAAAAGACGGCACATTATCAAGATGGGTGCGGCGGCTTACATAATTCTTCACCCTGTCCGCACTCGCCACGACGCCCGCCACAATGCCCTGCCAAGAGCCGTAAATGACCGTGGCGCGACGATTACAAGGCATCGGCACGAAGGGGCGCACGCCCGTTTCATCCTGTGAAATCAGAGCGAAAGCATGGATTCGTCCAGCGAAGTTCGCCGATGAAAGCGGGCAAGCGTGTCTTACTCCATGTCTTACTTTTACCACTTTCAACGCCCTGTTTTCACAAAAGCATTGATTCCATTGACTTAAAACGAAGTGGTGGCAGGAGCCGGAATTGAACCGGCGACACAAGGATTTTCAGTCCTCTGCTCTACCAACTGAGCTATCCTGCCATCATATTGAAAACATTGCGTTTAATGAGGTTTTTCATGCCTCTGTTTTCGCATTGCATCCCACCATTGTATCCCTTATAGTGTTTCTGTCATGAATGCACTATCTGAAACCACAACGGCGGGAGCACAAAGCATCCCGAAAACAAAACGCAACGACAACTTGTCCACAGACGGCAAATGGAGATCGTTTCCGAAAGTTCCAAATCTACTGCAATACGTCGTTGCAGGGACATATTACGCGAGGTGCAAGGTCAATGGCAAGCCCGTTCGCGCTTCGCTTGAAACAGATGTCTTCACCACCGCCAAAGTCCGACTGCCGGACAAGCTCAAAGAACTCCGTAAGCCCAAAGCACAAGTCGGCACGTTCGCGGATGGACGGCTCAAATACGAGACGGAAACCAGCAACGGCTACACGTCGCGTAAAAACAGATTGGTGAAGCTCGCGCCCTTGAGCATCGCGTATCGGCTGCGTTGCCTTGAATGCTTGAGACGCTCCCTGGTTGAGTGCTTGTTTCATCCAAGCAAGACGTGGAAAGAATTGAGCGAACAGGCGCGCGTAAAGGGGTTTGCTGAACTAGATGGAATGAGCGCCAGCGATTTCACAAAGGAACGCTGCGAAACGTGGCAAGCCCAATACTCGAACCAGTATTCGCCATCGGTTTTCAACAACACCGTGAACACCTTTCGCCGCGTTCTCGAATTGGCGGGACTTTCGCGTGACGGTAATCCGGCCTACAAAATCGGGCGCATGGACATTCTTGAAAAGCCAATTCGCTTGCCAAGCCCCGAACAGTTCGACCGCATCATTGTCCTAGTTGAAACGTCGGGCGCAGGACAGGCGAAAGATTGCGCCGACCTTATTCGCTTTTTAGCTTTCACCGGCACTCGAATCAGCGAAGCAAAACAGGCGGTGTGGGCGGACGTGGACTGGCAGGAAAACACGCTGCAAATTCATTCGGTCAAAGTGAGGGGCGGCCACGATCAGGATGTGACGCGGAAAATTCCGCTCAATCCCGCCTTAAAACAACTGCTCGAAAAATTAAAAAAGGCGCAAGACCAGAAACCCACAGGCCGCATTTGCAAAGTTGCCGAATGTCAGAGGAGTCTCAACCGCGCTTGCAAACTCGCAGAATGCAAGCGGCTAACGCATCACGACCTGCGGCACTACTTTGTCACAAAATGTCTGCAAGCTGGTGTTGACGTATTCACGTTGGCAAAGTGGGTAGGCCACCGAGACAACGGAAAATTATTATTGAAAGTTTATTCACACTTGCAGGCGGAACATTCGCAAGCAATGGCGATAAAGGTGACGTTCGGATCAAGCAACGGCAGTCAGGTATCTCCATGACAAAATTACTGAGACGGGCCCTTGCCTCGGTTTGATGGAAAGTCTTGATGGACAGACTATTCCCACCAGCCGACTTGCTGCATCCTCACTTTCAGTTTTTAGAAAACTAAATCCCTTTGAAGCTCCAAGTAGATCGCCGAATGAGCGGCGAGCCAACCGGGAGCGGACGGCACTTGCGGGATGCTTTTGATTGGGCGAAGGATCATCACGACGTGCTCGTGTTGGATGGCGCTGGAAAAATCGTCGCCGTTTTTCGGTTTGACCATACAGCATCCGGTTGGGCGCTCTGCCAAGAGAAACTGGCGCAGTTTCCGGCAGTGGCCATCGCGGTCGAAGCCGGGCACAACGCCGCCATTGAACGATCGGTGACTTTGGCTTATCGCGTCAATGCGCTGGCTCAAAATCATCGCGGCCATGATCCGCCACCAGACGCCGTATAACGCGGCCGTTCACACGCGCAATCAACTCCAACATGGTTCCTGGGGTGATGCAGTTGCAGCCCGTCCAAATCATAAAAAAGATGCCTGCTAAACGCACATAAAAACAGCGGTCGGGCGGCTAGTGCTGTCAAGAAGTTCTCCTCGCTGCGCTGCGGTCCATCTTGACAGCGCCGCCCGACGCTGTGGTTTGCTCTTAAGATTTTGCGTTCGCAAAATCTGCCCGGCTGCGGGCAGAAAACCAACCAGAGCACTTGTGAATAACTACCATGAAAATGTCATTGCCAGCACAGAGAACATCTTGACAAACCGCCCGGCTCCGGGGGTTTTGCTTCTAAGATTTCGCGCGGGGGAGAACTGCTTCTAAAATGAGTTTGGATTTCCGACAAAGATATTTCTGGTGGCAAATTAAAACACGCTCCGTTCAACGAAGAAAAACGCCAACAATTTCGCCAGCTAAAATCAGCCTTGGACGAAGTTTACCCAAAAACTATTGAGGCGTGGCACTGCGACCCTTGGATGGCTTAAATGTCAACGACCTCCAGCTTTGTCTGAGGTCGTTGATAAAATTGGGTTTCCAGATTTTGTCCACGTCGGCGGATTCATTTTCAGCCCGGTGATTTTTAAAACATAAGCATATTTGCACGGCGCGATGGCAGGCAGCTTCACTTGCAATCCGGCGGCGGACTGCGTGAATTCTAATTTACCCTCACTGCCAAGCATCGTAACCGCCTTAACTTTTCCGGCACTTTCTCCGAGCGAAGTTATCGCCAAATTCGCACCCGGCCAGTTGCCGAGGACGATGGCGTAAAGCGCGTCGCCCTTGACGGTGAACCGGATATTCGTGCTACCACGTCCGCCGCCCTCACCAAACTTAATCCAGTTGTATGTATCATAAATCGCCTCACCATTTACGTTAAGCCAACGGCCAATTTCCAGCAGCGTATTTTGCTGTTCCGCTGAAAACGTCCCGTCCGCCTTGGGCGAAAGATTTAACAGCAACGTGCCGTTTTTGCTGACCGTATCAACGAGCTTGGAAATGATTGAACCGGCACTGTTCACGCGCATCCCGCCAGTGTAGCCCCAAGTGCTGCCGATAGGCTCATCCACCTGCCACGCGCCCGTGCGGATGCCGGACGGCGAGCGCCCGCCAATTTTTTCAAAATCAATGATCGAACCAATCGTCTCGGTATTTTTGTTGCTCGGCGCGTAGGCCGCCTTTTTGGTGCTGATGGAAACTTCCTTGCCCCAGGCTTTCGCACGGTTGTAATAATAAGCCGCGACGCGCAGCTTCAACGGGTCAAGGTAACGCTGATCCACGCCGTTATCGAACCACAGCATATCCGGCTGGTATTTGTCAATCAGCTCGACGTTGCGGGCATACCAGTTGACCAGAAACTTTTCACACGCCGCGTCGCTGCGGTCGGCAACGTTGTAAAAATCCGCCCACTTCGGATCGTAAAGGTCGACGTGCTCGGCCTGCATTTTTTCGGCCATGTCGGCGGGTGGATTGATAAATTGAAAGTTTTCAATGCCGTGATTCGACACACCGAATTTTAATCCCTGCTTGCGCACGGCCTGGCACAGTTCACCGATCAAATCGCGGTGCGGCCCCATCTGCATCGCATTGAACGGCGTCATCTGGCTATCCCACATCGCAAAGTTTTCATGATGCTGCGCCGTCGGAATAACAAATTTTGCGCCGGATTTTTTGAACAATTCCGCCCACGCATCGGCATTGAAATTTGATTGCGTGAACAACGGAATGAAATCTTTGTAGCCAAATTTATCCTGCGGGCCGAAATGTTCCGCGTGCCACTGCCGGTCCGCACCATACATGTGTTTTTCATACCACTCGTTGTGATGCGCCGGCACGGAATAAAGTCCCCAGTGCATGAACAAACCAAATTTCGCGCCGGCAAACCACTGCGGCGCTTGATAGTTTTCCTTGAGCGATTCCCACGTCGGCTGGAACGGTCCCGGCGGAATGGGCGTCGGAATCATCGCGACGGCGGCGTTGACCACCGCCAGCGTCGTCTCCGGAGCCATGTCGAAGTCATTGGCGTTTCCACCGTCAGCCATGGGATTGTCGTTCACCTGCGCAGCATACACGCACGGCAGCAATGCAGATCCAAGGGCGAAAACAATTGCCGCGAATAATAAGTGGCGAATCGGCCAAATCGAAAAATGGATGCATCTCATGGCAGTTGGAGACGGTAAAACAGTTGCGGCAAATTTAGATTTAGCACGTTGGTGAAATTAAAATTTCCATTGGCGTCGAATTGATTTGTCGCCACGCGCGTCCAGTTGGCCAGCGGCAAGGCAAGGTTCGTTGATGACTGTAAATAATAATTGGCGTTGGCCGGCCCACCGGAACCGCTCATCACGATGCCATTCGGGGTGGAGATTATCTTTCCGAATTGTGGCAATGTCACGATGAGATTTACCGCGCCTTGGGCCGAGGTATCAATGCTGTAGCCATAACCCGCCGGCGCGGTGCCAAGGGTGATGGTGCCGACGCTCAAAGCGTCACCGTAAGTGAACAGCGTGTAAGTGCCGGGGCCAAAGCCGGTCGCCGCGCTGATGTTCAAGGTGCCACCCAAGGTCAGGTTTCCGATAACAGTGACCTGGTCGTTGCTAGTGCCTAACTGAAATTGGATCACGCTTGCATTGTCCAGACTCAAGTCGTTGCTGATGGTCAACGTGCCAGCGCTGCTGCCGCCCGGCGCAAGTATGCCGCCAGCGGCAATTGAAACGATGCCGCCAATCACGCCCGTGCCCGCCAGCGTTGCGCCCCTATTGATGGTGACCACGCCGGAACCAGTGCCGCTGCCGGCGGTGTTGTTGACGGTGAGCGTGCCGGCGTTGACGGTGATTCCGCCGGTGAAAGGATTATTGCCCGTCAGTGTGAGCGAGCCGGGGCCGTTGAAAATCAGCGCGGTGTTCGCCGCGCCGCCGTCGGAGATGACGCCGTTGAAAACGCTGTTGGTGTTCACGCCGCCGATGACAAAGGTAGTCGTGCTGGCGTTGGCCGTGGTCGCGCCGGAAAGTCCCGCGCCGGTGCCGCCGAACACCGCGCCGAGAGAAATGGTCGCGCCGCCATATTTGTTGTAAAGGCCGCCAGCGGGTCCAAGATTCCAAACCGCGTTGGAACTGCCGAAGGTGACGGTGTTCAACTCACGCAGCCAGTTGCCGGTGGTGAAATAAAGCGTGCCGCTGAATCCGCTCCAGTCGCCGCTGGGTGAAAAAACTCCCGGATTGTTCAGCGTGACGTTCAAAAGGCCGGAGCCTTGCAGGTTGAATCCTGCGTAAGGCTGGTTGGCCGCCTCCAAGGTGTTGGTTCCGGCGCAGGAGATGGTCGTCCCCGTGCCGACGCCGTTAAGATACAAGGTTCCGCCGTTCAGAGAGATGGCACCGGCGCCACCAGCATAGTAATTATTGATGAATTGCAGTATGCCGCCATTCACAATAGTGCCACCGCTAAAACTGTTGCTGGAATTCAGCGTCAATGTTCCCGAACCGTTCTTGGTCAGGCTCGTGAAGCCCGCCAGCACGCCGCCACCGATGGTGTAATTGAGTAAATTATTCGTGACCAGCACCGTCGCCGGCTGCAATGTGCCGACGAGGTTCACGTTGCCATTGGTTGACGTGTCGTCAAATTGCACGAGATCGAGATTGTAAAATTGGTCGGCAACGGAACCGTTCAACCAGTTGGTCGTGGCGAGGTCCCAGTTGCTGCCGTTCGTTCCCTGCCAGACTAGCGAACCGGCGTTGCCAGTGACGGTGAGCCGGACGTAGGACGGATTGCTGCCAGCGCTGGCACGAAATAAATTGAAAGTCTGGCGGGTGTTTGTGGGCAAGTTTTGCGTAACTCCGCTCCACGCTGTTGAAGTTGTGGCGCCTTCAATCAAGTCGTAAGTGCCCGCGCCATAAAATCCGTTGATGGGATAAAAAATATAATTGTTCACGCCGCTCATCGCCAGCGAACCACCTTGCATCACAATCTGGTCGTTCGCTCCGCTGGTCGAACTGGACAAATCAAAATATAAATTGGGCGCGGCGAGCGTCAGTCCGTTGCTGACGGTGAGCGTGCCGGCCTGACCATTCGCGATGCCGGGAAAAACATTTCCGCCGGACTGAACGGTCACGCCGCCGCCGAGAAAGCCACTACCCCGAAGGTTCGCGCCGCTCACCACCGTCACCGGGCTGTTGCTGAAACTGCCAGTGACAGACAGTGAACCGGCACTCACGGTGGTCGTGCCCGTGTGCGTGCTGACACCGCTCAAGGTCAATGTGCCAGTGCCGACTTTGATGAGATTGATGGAGTTTTGAAACTGCCCGGCAAACGTGCTGTCGAGGTTTAGCGAGCCGATGTTCAACGTCGGCGCACCGGCATAACTCAAATAAAGAACCGTGTTCGCATTCGTGCCGGACAACGCACCGAAGGAAAACGTGTTGCCGGTGGAGGTGTCGTAAAAACCCAGCGAGACGGGCGAATTCATCACCGTCACAGCATTCGGAAAACCGACAAAATACCCGCCATTGGCTCGCCCGCGCATCGAACCGTTGCCGAGAAAATTTACCGTGCCGGTGAACCCGGTGGCATTGCCGTTCAGGTCGTCGCGTGACACGGTGCTTTGCGCGGTGATGTTCAGTGTGCCAGTGCCGCTGATGTTGCCGGAGAGCGCGATGCGGTTGCCGAGGCTGATGTTGGCCGTGCCGTTGTTCGTGACGATGATGGGATTTGAGAAGCCCGGCTGTGTTCCAGACGCCCAGTTATTGATGAGCGAACCGTTTTGAAAAATAATGCTCCCGGCGCCAATCGTGCCGCCGTTGTTCAACTGAATCGTGCCGCTGTTCAAATTCACGTTGCCGGTAAAGCTGTTGGCGTTGTTCACGAATAAATTGTCCGTGCCGGATTTAGTCAGCGAGGCCGTGCCGCTGACCGCGCCAGTGCCGCCGATGGTATAATCCTGCTGACTGGCATTGAACACTAGACTGCCGGGCGCGACCGTGCTGTTGATGTTGATGGCGGTGCTGGCAGAGCCGGTGTCGTCAAACGTCACGTTGTCGCTGGAATTAAACGTGACGAGATCATTGCCGTTGAACCAATCGATTGTGTTCGTCGTGTCCCAGATGTTGTTCACGCCATCGCCGCGCCATACAAGATTTTTCGGAATGTAAATGACTGAAACGAGCAAACCCATCGTGTTTGTCATGCTGCTGCCGGCGCTGTCCACCACTTTGAAATTAAAGCTGGCGAGGCCGGCGGAAGTTATCGTCGGCAAAAAGTGCGCAAAGTGACCATTGGTGATCGTGGCCGTGCCGTTGGTGAAATTAAAAACCGTATAAGTCGCGCCATTGGTGAAGCCCAATGTGTAAGGCCATAAATCAATGTCCGTGGCGTTCGTCTGAACAAAGGCGTGCGGCGCGGCCAGCCAGTTCAAATAATGTTCCAGCAGCGTGTAGCCATCGGCGGCGACGGTGTTGTTATCGGCGACCGTCGGATTCGAGCCGGTGGCGTTTTCCCAAATGTCGGGCATTCCGTCTTGATCGGAATCCACCAATGCCGTGCCGCCGTCAATCGTGCCGTAACCGTTGTTGCCCAGGCCGGTGGAGGTTTGCGTCGTCCACATCCGGCCCGAAGCACCGAGCGAAGTCACATCGCCGAGGACACTTTGATCCACCTGATCGCGCGGCAATGCGCCGGACAAAGATACATCATATTTGTAAGCCGTGGCGGTGGAATAAGTCGGCGTATTCGTCGTCACGGTTGACCACGGCGCAGCCAGCACCACCACGCTGCCGGGCGCGGTGGCTGAACCATTCAAACTGCCATCCCGGTTTTGATCGAGCAAATTGCCCGTCGAATAAGCCTGAATGTTGCCGTCCATCTGGTAAAAATCGTCGCCCGCGCTGGTCGTGGACGGCCCGGTGATGAAATAATTGTTCACGATGTCGTGCGAGAAATGGCTGCTGGTGTCGGCCACCGTGTAACCGCCCTGATAATTATAAATGGTATTATTGATGAAGACCGCGTTGACCTTGGCCATCGGATTGCGGTTGTGCGCGCTCGCAAAAATGTTGTAGCACCACGAGAACGTCTTGCTCAAAGCCTCGGCATGCTGGTTGAACTGCTGGCCGATGGGATCGCCCAGGATGGAATTCTGCAGGGTGATTGTGTTGGCCCCGCTGCTGCCCGTGGAATCAATGTTGTTGTAAGGCGAAAACTCAATCGAGATATGGTCGAAAATCATGTTCACCCCGTCGCCGCAATTGATGCCGTCCTCCGTGGAACTCGCCAGCGAGCCGGGCCGGATGCGCAGAAAACGCACAATCTCGTTGTTCTTCGCGCTGAAGGAAACTTCATGGCCCATGATGCCGATGCCCCCGCCCGGCGCGGTCTGTCCGGCGATGGTCAGGCCGCTCGAACATGAAATCGCGCTGTTCAAAACAATGTAGCCGCCCACGTCAAAAACAATCGTGCGGTTGGCCGCGCTCACCGCGTCACGAAATGAACCCGCGCCGCTGTCCGCCAGCGTAGTGACGTGATAAACCGTGCCACCGCGCCCGCCCGTGGCGTATTGCCCAAAACCTTGCGCGCCGGGAAAAGCCAGTTGCTGGGCGTAGCCGGAGAACACCGCGAGCAGGCCGACCAGACCTGAAAGAATTTTTCTGGCGCCGGCGGGCAAGCGGATTCCGTGTTTGTGTTTTATTCTTATCAGATTCATTGCAGTTGCAGCCGGTAAAATGTCTGGGGCGCGCTGGCGTTGATTACATTGGTAAAGTTGAAATTACCGTTCGCATCAAATTGATTGGTGGCGACCGGCGTCCAGCGCGGAATTGTCAGATTGGTTGTGGCTAGAACGTAATACATCCAACCCGCGATGCCACCGGTGCCGCTGATGACCAGACCGGATGCATTAACTGCAAGTGCTTCGATAACTGGTGGCTGGTAAACGGCAACCGAAACAGTTCCCGATTTTTTCAAATAATTCGTGTTCCAAACCAGATTGCCGGTCAGCGGTGGTAAGACGAGGCTCGCAAACGAACCGGCGTAATTTCCGGCGGTGAATAATTTAAAGCTTTCCCCCGCCGTGTAATCCGTTCCGCTGCTGTTGGTCACGTTCAACGCGCCACCGGCGGTGAAAGTGCCGCCAACCTTCACCGCGTCGTTGGTCGGCGGCGCGGCTTGCAATTGCATGAAGGTCGTGCTGCCAGCGGCCAGCGTCAGGTTGTTGCTGATGATCAGGATTCCCAGCAGATTGCCCGTCGCGAGCGCACCGCCGGCATAGACATTGACCGCGCCGGCAATCGTGCCGCTGCCGCCGAGTGTGCTGCTATTATTCACGCTCACTGGTCCGGAACCCGTTCCGCTGCCTGTGGCATTGTTGATAAGTAACGTGCCGCCTCCCGGAATATTTGCGAACAATGATTGCGCCAGCAGCAACGCCAGACCAAAAATCAAAAGACTTTTTTTGGTGATGTGCTTCATGGCAATTGTAGTAAATAAAAACTTTGCGCTGCATTGGGATTGATGGTGTTGGTGAAACTAAAGTTACCATTACCATCGAACTGGTTGGTCTGCAACCGCGTCCAGTTCGTCGCCGGTAACGCGAGATTCGTCGTGGTCAACACGTAATAAGTGCCGTTAGTCACGCCCCCGCTGCCACTCATTGCCAGCTTACCGTTCGCGAAGCCGAGACTACCGATAACCGGCGGCGTCTCTGCCAGCACACGGATTGTGGCGTCGGTCTTAAATGTGTTCGTGTTCCAATACAATCCTGGCGTCAAAGTCGGTAAAGAAATGCTGTTGAAATTTCCGGTGAACCCCGGCCCGCTGAACAGTTGAAACGCATCGCCCGCCTGCAACAGATCATCCGCGTTGCTGATAACCAACGCGCCGCCCCAAGTGATCGTGCCCGCGACAAACAGGACGTTGTTAGTCTGTGAGTCGTGACTGACGTTGATGATGGTTTTGCTGCCGGCATTCAGCGTCAGCGCATTGCTGAAAGACAGCGCGCCTAGGTCATTGTTGCCGGGCGCGAGCGTTGCGCCGCTGGCAACAGTGAAATTTCCATTCACCTGTCCGTCGCCAGAAATCTTTTTGCCACTGGACAAAGTCATGGCGTGGCTGGTGGTGCCGCTGACATCAAGAATTCCGCCGTTAGAGAGATTGACGTTTGTTGAATTGGCGATGGAAGCGGCATTCGTCAGCGCGAGCATGCCCGCCGTCACATACGTCGCACCGGAGTAAGTGTTCGCCGCCGTCAAAATCAAAACTCCATTGCCAGCCTGCGCAAGGCTGCCGGCACCGCTGATGAGATTGGAACAAATCACACTATCAAAGCGGTTGAAAACGAGCGCGGCATTGTCGGTCACATTACCCGTTCCCAGTAACCCAGAGTTTCCGCCGGCACCAATTTGCAGCGCCCCACCACTGATGGTAGTCGTGCCGGTATAAGTATTGTCGCCGGACAAAATCCAGACGCCGGTGCCGATTTTAGTGATAGAGTTGCCGGTGATAACTCCGGCGAAATTGGCCGTGCTGTTGCGGCTGCCAACCGTCCAAGCCGTGGCAGTCAGATAGGCAGTTGAATTGCCCGAGATTTCTCCGACGGTCACGGAGCCATTCAAACTGTAAGCCGAGTCACCATTCAATGCGAGAGCGGCATTGGCCAGCCCGTAAGTGTTGTTGAAACGAAAATCCGATCCGCTGGCATTGATTTGTCCAGTGAACGCCGACCAGTTGCCGTCGAGTTCCATGCGCACATAGGGAATATAAATGTTCAACGTGCCGCCGCCGGTCAAGGTGCCGTTCATATAGCAGCGTCCGTCGCCATTCAATGTGCCGGTGGAATTAGTCGGCACGACCATATTCCAATAAAAAATGTTGCTGAACGGCCCTGGTGGCGTGTTGTTGTTGGAGTTTAAGCTCAACGTGCCTTGGTCCAGCGTGACCGTATTCGCGGAACCAAAGGCCGAGACGTTCGCCGTGTAATTTGCCAAAGTCACCGTGGCCCCACTAATAAGTGTCGCACCGGAGTAAGTGTTGTTGGTTGCCAGAAGAAATGAACCTGGACCGACATAGGTGACATTGTCTCGGCCGGAAATAGTTCCGGTCAACGTGAGTGTTTTGGCGGTGGAGATATTCAGAATCGTGAGGTTGTTACTGATTGTGATCGGCGCGGCAATCGTGTCGCCTGCGCTGGTGGATAATTCGATCAAACCGGCGTTGTTGTTTGTGCCATTTTTGAAAGTTAGTGAGCCGCCGTTTGGCATCAGCGTAAAGGCCAAGGAGCCATTCGCGTCCCCGATATTCAACCAGCCCAGCGTGATGCTTTGATCCACGTTGTTCGTTTGTGGCGCGGCGATGTTGGCGGTGATGTTGACAACGATGCCGGTTGCGTTTGGATAAGCGGCAAGGTTAGTCCAGTTCGCGTTCACGTCCCAACTTTGCGGCGAGCTGGTGACAAGGTTCGTCCAAAAGGCGCTGACAAAAGCCATCGGAGTGGCGCTGGCTTCGCGCGAATTATTTCCCTCGCCGCCCGCGTTCAGCGACGAGACGACATAATAATAAGTCGTGCCGTTGACCACGGCGGTGTCAGTGTAACTCGTGCCGGTCGTGTTCAACAAATTTGTTTCCGCGCCGCTGCTGGTGCCGCGTTTTAAGTTGTAACTGCCCGCGCCGGAAGCAGCGAGCCAGCTCAAACTGATTTTTCCATTTCCCGGAATGGCAACCAAGCCAACTGGCGTGACGGGCGCGGGCGGCACCAGTGTCGCTGCTGTGACCGGTGTGGAGTAACTGGAATTGCCCCAGCAGGAACGAAACGCCTGCACGCGATAAAAATAAGTCGTGCCGGTCGCCAGCCCGGTGTCGGAGTAATTGGTAATGCCTGCCGTTACCACGCCGATGGAAGTGTAGTTGCCGCCATTGGTTGAGCGTGCGATATTGAAGCCATCCTCGTTGGTGGAATTGTCGCCCCAAGTCAGATTGATTTGATTGGTCGCCACGCCAGTGGCCGTCAAACCGCTCGGCGTGGCGGGCGGTTGTGCGGCTTGGGTGGAGGCTTGCGCGGTGTTTGAATTGGGGGAGTTGCCATTGGCGTTGTTGGCGACGACGCGGTAATAATAAGTCGTGCTGGTCGGCAAACTGGTGTCGGCATAATTCGTGGCGGTGTTGAAGACCGCTCCGATTTGGCTGAAGTTCGAATTATCGGTGGAACGCAAAATTTCAAGGCTCGTCGCGTTCGTCGCATTGTTCGTCCACGACAAGTCAATTTCACAGCCGGAAACCGCTGTGGCGTTCAATCCGGTCGGCGCAGCGGGTGGAGTCGAGAGAATGATTTGTGGGCCGGTTTCCATTTGCAGGAAGTCATAAATCAGTCCGCCTTGAACCAACTCGGGATAGTAAGTGCCGGTCCAACTGCCGGGAGCGCCGGGTTGGCGGATGGTGATGGTGAAGGTATTGGTGCCGACGACGAATAGGTTGGATGGAAATGGAAATTGATAATACTGGTAGCGCCCCACAGTCACCACATCGCGATAAATGTCAACGCCGCTGGTGGTGCCGACCCCATGATATGGATCGGAAACACCGGATATGGTCGGCGTCGCATTCACTCCATTGATGTAGGTGTAAAAATAAGTTCCATTGCCGCCGGCAAAAGCAACGGTGAACAGCACGTTGGTCGGCGGCAGGTTGGTCAGGTTGAAGATGACGTTCCAATGCGGCGACCAGTAATTGCCGTTCGTTTGCGTGTGGTCGGTCAGATTGGGATAAGACTGCGGCGTGATGCCCACACTGCATTGCGCGTAATACCAGTCGTTGGATTCCACGCTTTGGCCGATGACAAAATTTACATCGTTGGTGCTCTTGTCATTCAAGTAGCGCCACCACAAACCAAACTGTTTGGGATAATTGCCCAGATGAAATTCCTTGGAACTGTGATCCGGTGTGCCGACGCGCCAGAGGCGTTGTGCCAAATGCGGCGGATTCCAATTGATGACACCGAGGTTGTTGGTCGCGTCGGGCAGCACCACGATGTTGGAGATTTGCAATTCGCCCCAGATGCCCGGCACATAGGAAAAAAGCTGGTAGTTGCCCGGACGAATTTTGGGGATGGAAAAATTTCCGTTCGTGTCGCTCGTTGTCCAAAATATAAAATTCGTGGCGCCTTGAAAAATCCAGTCTCCATCCGTGTAGTCGCCGAGGATGACAACGGCATTCGCGGTGGACTCGCCGGTCTTCGCTTTCAAAGTGCCCATCACGGTGCCGCGATGACGCGGATAATCCTGCTCGCTTTCATTCATCCAGGCGTAAGGCCAGTTGGAAACCATCTGCGACGCGATGTTTTGCGCGTTGGTCCAGAGTTGCAGATGATTGGTGCCGGAGTTGGCATACATAAAATATGGGCCAATGACCTTGGTGAAGATTTCGCCGGCGGCGGCACCGGGGTTGGGAACGCTACCCAAGCCGTGGCCTTCCAAATCATCATTATACATATAGTCGCCGGACACCGCGCCCTTTTGTTTGGTCGGCCCGCCGTTGATGAATTCAAAACTGCCCAGAATGCTCCACAGCCCGATCTGATCCGTCGCCATGCCCCACACCGGCCGAAACGTGTTAGACGCGCCTTGATAACTACTCTGGTCATACTTGGTCGTGCAGGGATGCAGGTCGGAAGTCAAACCGAGCGGCTGGGTGTAAATCGGCCAGCCCGGCTCATAATAATTCCCCGTGGGCTGCGTGACAAAACTGGTGTAAGGCAGCACGGCTACCTCGGCGGGCACGCCGTCGTTATTAGTTTGTGCTGGCGGAAGGGTGTTGATACTTAATCCAATCGGCACGTCCGACGACGAGAAATCCCAGGCATAATTCACCGAACCATTGGCGTTTGTCGTGGTGTCAAATATCGAACCGCATCGTCCTTGCCAACTATCCGCCCAATAGTAGGCCGCTGGCTGGTTCGCCCAATGCCGCCAGACGTGGTAAGTATAAAATCCCGCCTCGCCCGCGCGCATGACGTGATGTTCCGCCCAGTCCCAAAGTCCGTTAGGATACAAGGCCGTGTTCCCGCTTGCCAATGGATTCCGGATCATGACATCCACGATTTGCCCGTTATTAGTGACCACGCTATAAATCGCACCCGTCCCGCCACCGCCGACGCCCACCCAGTAATCATTTGTTCCACTGCCGATATGAGTCAGGCTCAGCCCATAGTCCTGGCTGGGATTAATGAGGTTGGTGCTGGCCAGCGTATTGAGGGCAAAGTAAGAAACATCACCGCCGGTCTTGCTGCAGGTCATTGTCACAATGCCATTGTTCATGGTCACCGTGCCGTTGCCATTATCAGTCAAGGTCACATTGGCGCGGGCAGGCGTAAGACTCATTACGCCGGACAGCATCACTGCGGCCAGCGCAAAACAACGCCGGAAAAGTTTCAGGCAAGAACGAAACGGGATCATTATGATTGAGGACAAGCTACGACATTTTAATGATATTTTCCCTCGTAGTTTCGGGTGACGCCATTCCAAGACGGCGAACTTGAAGACACTGACAGGAATGGTTTGGGTGAATCATTGTAGTTGGATTTTGTAAAACATTTGGGGCAATGCGGGATTCAGGGCATTTGTCAAATTAAATGTGCCGTCCTGGTCAAATCCGTTGGTTATCACCGGCACCCATTGATTCACCCCCAGGTTGGTTGCCGCCAGCAACCAAAACGGCCAGCCGGCCACGCCCCCCGAACCATTGATGACCAATTGGCCACCGTTGATTTTAAGACTGGTGATAGTGGGTGAAGTCAGCGCCACCACGGACAGGGTTCCCGACGTTTTTAAAGTATTGGTGTTCCAGACGAGGTTGCCCGTCAACGGCGGCAAAACAAATCCGGCAAAGGTGCCGGTGCAACTGGCGGCGTTGAACAATTTGAAACTATCACCGGCCATGAACGCCGCGCCACCGCTGTTCGTTAAATTTAACGTGCCGCCTTCATTCAATATGCCGGCGATGTTTACCGAGTCATTCGTGAGCGGCGAATGTTGGATTTGCATGAAGGTGGTGCTGCCGGCGGCAAGCGTAAGGTTGTTACTGATGGTCAGCGCGCCGAGCGGGTTTCCCGGCGCGAGCGCGCCGCCGGCATTCACCGTGACCGCGCCGGAAATAATTCCATTGCCGCCCAACGTCGCCCCGCTGGCCACGGTCACGCCAGTGAAGGTATTGGTTCCCAGCAACACAAGCACGCCGTTTACCAAGGTGCTATTTATGGTCAATGCGCCAAAGCCGCCAACTGCGCCAGCCAAGGTCACGCGGTTACCGTTTACATCCAACGTGCCGCCGCCAGGATTGACCGAAACCATCTGTGTTGAAATGTCTTTGGTGTTGCCGGTCGCCCACTGGAGTGTGCCACCGTCAAAGGTCACGCCGCCAGTGCCGAGGGCGCTGGTATTGAAATTGAGAATACCCCCGGCCAGGTCGGTGCCACCGTTATAAGTGTTCGTGCCAGTCAAAGCCACCATGCCGGCGCCCAGCACAGTCAGGCCGCCGTCCGGATTGCCGCTGCCATGTAGCAGGCTGGCCGCGATGGTGATGTTGTAACCGCCGTTGTCAATCACCGCGCCGCCGGCCAGCACATTTACCATCAAATATCCGGACGCGAAGGCGGGCAGAAAGGTCGAACCCGTCGGATCATTCGCATTCGCCCGCAACAGGCCGCCATTGAAATTGATGGTGGCCTGATGGGTGTTGCCGACATTACCGGTCGAGGCGGAATCGAGAAAGTTGCCCACCGTCAAAGTGCCGCCATTCAAGTCGAGCAAATCATTTTCGGCAGTGGCTCCGCCTTTGGTTCGGTTAACATCAAAACTTCCAGTGATGGTGAGACTGCCATTGTCCTGCACCGTGACGAACGAACCGTTCGGGACGCGACCGGCATAATTCCCGCCAAAGGTCAGCGAGGCGGCGCTCAAGCTCGCATTGTTTTCCACCGTCAACGTGCCGAGGCCTGGGTAGCCGTTGCCCGCGCCGTCAGCGATTAAAATAGTCCCGCTGGTGGTGAGCACCGCCGAATCTGCAACATTCAGATTGCACGCGCCAGCGTTGCCACTGATGTCCAGAGTGCCGGTGGTTGTCAGGTTGCCAACACCGCCCAAAGTAAGTGTCCCGTTTAGGATTGTTGTCACGCCTGAGTAGTTCGCCCCGCCGGTGGCACCGGAGCCAATCGTTTGGGCTCCAGTTCCCACTTTTGTCAACGAACCAACGCCAGACAAGATGCCGGCGTAAAGGTTGGTCGTGTTATTACTGCCCACCGTCAGGGCGATGGCGGCGGCGGCGTTGTTCTGCAAAATTAAATTGTAACCGCCCCCGTTTGCTAGTGCGCCCACGGTGAAAATCTTTCCCGTCACCGAACTGTCGAATGTCACGCTGCCGCCGTTCAGTATCAAGGTGGTGTTCTGCGCCGCATTTTGGTTCGATAGCTTCAGCGAACCAGCGTTGATCATTGTGACTCCGGTAAATGTATTGCTGCCCGAAAGCGTCAGCGAACCGGGGCCGAGAAAATTTAAGTTTTTCGCACCGGCGATACCGCCCGCAATGGTCAGCGCATTAACCGAGGCGTTGCTCACATTCAAATCCGTGTCGAGATAGACGGGCGCAGAAATAGTGTCGCCCTGGCCGACGGCCAACTCTACTAGCGCTGCCTGGCCGGGTGTATTGTCGAAGTCGAGTGCGCCACCGTTCCCGGCCAAACTGAATCCGCCGCCGGTCGCGCCGATGCTCAAACCGCCGACAATGTTCGTATGGTTCAAGTTGATGATCTGACCGGCAGTAATGGCGGCGTTGATGACGGCCACCGCCTGCGTGGCGTTGGGAAAGGCCACGCCGTTGGTCCAGTTGGAATTCAAATTCCAATTTTGCGCGGGCGCTGTGATTGAGTTGGTCCAATAAACCGGCGGTGGCCCAGAAAACGGCACGGCGCTGGCTTCGGCAGAATTGACGCTGCTGCCGGCTGGGCCGGTGGCATAGACGACATAATAATAGTTCGTGCCGTTGCGCAGACTGGTGTCGGTATAAATGGTGTTAGTCGTGCTGGCGACAGTGAAGGTTTCGTTGCCGCTGTTGGTGCCACGAAGCAAAATATAATTAGTTGCGCCGGCGACCGCGTTCCAACTCAGCGCCACCTGCGCATTGCCGGGCAAGGCGATCAGTCCGGTGGGAATGGCGAGCGGTGCCGTGCTAACATTGTTGAATATGTAGGTGGTGACGGAATACGGAATCAGCGTGGCGGAAAAACTTTTGTTGGTCACGGTCACCGCTGGCTGGCTGGCGAGATTCAGATTTCCCGTCGCGGCGGTGCGGATGACCGCTCCCGTCGCGGGCAACGCGGTGAAGGCAGCGAGATTGTAATTGATGGTCAAATTGGCGGAGTTGTCATTGACCGCCACGATGACGAGGGTTTGATTGGTGGGATTGTAGGCGGCAAGTGAATAGTTGTCGCTCGCATTGATGATTTGAAAACCAGGCCGGATGTATTGGCTGAACTGACCCATGACATAAAACTTTTCGTTGATGGTGTAGTTAGTGGTGACTTCATCCGTCAGCGAATTGAGGAGAAAGCCCCAGCCGCTGGCGTTGTCCACGACCTGCCAGTAAATCCACGCCCTCACCCCCGCGCCAGTGACGTCATCGTGGATACGCCGCGCCATGGTGATGCCGCTGCCGTCGCCGTCGCCGTATTCGGAAAGCCACGCGGGCTTGTGCAAGCCGGTGGCCAGGCTGCCCAAGCTGCCCGGATTTTTCGTGCCATAGGCGTGCGAGGAAATCAGCGTAACATTATTCACGGCGGTGCCGTAAGCGTTGATGGCCGTGGCGGCGTCTGGTTCATCGTAAGTTTCCGGCGCGTCAATGCCGGCGGCAAGTTTTTGCGCGGATAGCGCGGCGCTCAAATCATTGACCATGCGCGCCTGCTGGCCAGAATCCATGTGGCAACCTTCCTGTCCGCCGCCGTAACCCCACGGACCCTCTGGCTCGTTCATCGGCGTGACTAGTTCAAAGTTGATGTTGTCCAGCAACGTGAGATTGCTAACGACGGTGGAGAGATAGCCAGCAAAATTAGTCTCATAAGTCGTCTGCAAATTGTCGCTATGAGAATTCGTCGCACCGGTGACGCTCCCGCTGACAGTCATCCACCACGGCGGCGAATTGGCAAACGCCTCCACATGATTAGCACCCAGCGCGACCGCCTGCTTCAGCATCCAACGCTGGTTGGTGTCCACGTTCCAGTTCCACACACCATTCGTCGGCTCGAAGCCGGGGATTTTGGCGCGGTATTGCAGCGTGTTCGGGATGCTGGGATTTTCCCCGCCGCCGATGTTATAGCGAACGATATTAAGTTTCAACGTGGTGAAAGCCAGTGAAGCGTAGGTGTTGCGGTTGGCGTAGCCGCCGCAGACATTGGCCCACCAGCACAACGAAGTGCCCCAGCCCTGATAGTTCGTCACCAAAACAGTAGTTGGATCCACCGTGGTATTGATAGTCTGGGCCGCAAGCGGTTCGCCTGCCAGTGAAACCAAGATGGCGGCGAGCACCAACCGGCTCGATTGAACTAGGGGAATCATTGTGGTGGATGCCGGTAAACGGAATGGGCGAAACCGGATTGGAGCGGCAAGCTCTTTGCAGTTCCGGCTAATTCGTTAAAAAATGTTTCCGGCCCGGGTTTCACAACGAAATGTAATGAATCAATATGTCCAGCTATTCATTGTGGACTTCCTATGGCCACGGTGTTAGGGGCTTGGTTCCAGTTGCGATGCCAGTAGTAATTATAAAGATTGGGTAGCTTAGAGTATTCGGCGTGGCCGTCCGCCAACGCCAAATCCACTCCTCCAGCCGGCGGGGTGGTTATCCATGATGACGTATAACTTCTTGAAGCTGCACCGGCGTTGAAACCATGCCGTTGTAGAGTTACCCGACCCATTTCGGTCTTGGCATTTTTGGTAGGATCGGCGCCGATATAGAGATTTGCGGCTGGGGAATCCTGCTCCGCTGGGGCAGCATCCATCCAGTTACCATCAGCGAACAATGGTGTTTGCGATGAATTTTGCACGGACGATTCCTTCTCGTAAACCCAGGACGGATCGCTCACGCCAGAATATGCCGCTTCCTGCTGCTGTTGGTCTTTATAGCCAGTGGTTACGAACGCATTCGCATAAAACCAACCGTTGTAGGCGTAACTACAGTTGATATTTTGTCCCACGGGCGAGGAGCCGACATAAGCCGCTTGAAGCGAGGCGGTGTAGCAATAGTTGGCCGCGCCAGCCCAGCCGCCTGAGCCAACCCCATAGTATCGAATGCCCAGCGCCGTGCATTGGGCTTGGGTCAACTGATTCGCCGCCGTTGGACAAACCATCACGTTGACGGCGTTGGCATAGTATGACAGCAAACAGCCCATCCATACGGCTTTGGAACCGTATATGCCTCCCGTCTGTGGTTGCATCACGACCCCATTATAATCACCGGCATACATGATGTCGGAAATGGCAAACTGCTTGAGATTGCTTATGCACTGGGCCTGTTGGGCCTTGCGCTTGGCGCTGGCCAGCGCCGGCAGCAGCATCGCCGCCAGAATGGCGATGATAGCAATCACCACCAGCAACTCAATCAGGGTGAACCCGGCGCGAACCGCGACCGCGAAACGGCCAGCGCCAACGGCGGCCGGCTTCTTTGTGTTATTGTGCCACATAGTAATCAATTCTTTGTCTTTAATGCTCCAGCCACCCCAGAAATAATCATCAAAATCCCGGCAACCATGGTCCACGCCGTGTAAGCGGGATTCAGTCCGCCGTCGAGACTGACCTCCGGCTTTTGCGTCGTCTCAATCAAGTGCGCGACCTGCGCCGTGCCAATGGCACTCGTCAGGTGCAGAACCAGAATCAAAACCGTCCCACAAACTATCAAGGTTATGGCTGCCGATGTTTTCATAAATGCGTAATGTCGCCTAACAGAAACCAGCCGGGGTAATTGGACTTCCGGCGATTGAGTCGCCGGCAAACCTAATTTGAGCAACCCCTAACAATGTCAAAACCACAAAACCATTAACCAGCCCGGCTTTGTTTGCATCGTTGGCCGGAAGCTGAAGGAAATCCCCTGCCGGCAGCTTCCTCCTTTCCAATCAATGGGCATAACCAAGTTGCGTCAGCAAATTGCTCTGCCCGTAGAGCAGCGTTCCCCCGCCGGCCCAGGCCGCGCTATAAATCGCCGGCGTGATTTTCACCGCCTTGACGCTGTAATCGGAATACAGCACCACTTCCTGTTGGAAGTGGTCATGGGCCACCGTGGTCGGATTCATATACATGTTCGTCGCCGTGGCGTTGGCGTTGACCAGGTGTTCCATCGCGAGCACTTGAACCTGCTTGAAATCGGTGCTTTTTTGGTAAACCCGGATGCTGGTCGGACCCACCCACGGATTCCAGACGTAAGAACCTTGGATGTTGGCGTAGCCGGTGTAACTCGCCGGAGTCAGTAAGGGCAGATAGTCGGCTGATGAATAGGTGGAAACTTTTTTGGCGTTGTAAGACGGACAGAAAAAAATGCTGCCGTTGCCGGCAACATTCATTTGATATAGATACCCGTAATTTTCATAGGTGCCACCGGCCACCGGCCGCGCATAGTTCAGTTGAGGCGTGCTTTGCGGCCCCTGCCAGAGGTAGGTGCCGTATTCCTCCTGGGCCACGGCATTTAAGGCGGGATTGGCGCCGATGCCGGAACTTGGCGGCAACCAGTCGTTGTAATCGTTGACATACAGCGCCGCCCCCATTGAAATCTGCTTGACGTTATTGAGGCAGGAAGCGAGGTAAGCCCGTTGCTTGGCCGCCGTCAGCGCCGGCAGGAGCATCGCCGCCAGGATCGCAATGATTGCAATCACCACCAGCAACTCAATCAGGGTGAAGCCGGCCCGGCACCAGCTTGTCCAAGCCGGTTTAATCTGAACTGGTTCAATCTTTTTTTTCATTTTCTATTTTAACCTATCGCCGCCAAATCATCCGTAGTGTTCCAATAACAATATTAAGTCCGAATTCGCCTTTCTCAACTTATTTCTTCGCGGCTGTAAACAGGATCAAGCCGGCCACCATCGCCCCGGATACCAACGCCACCAACACGGCCAGCATTATCATTCTGACCTGTCTTCTACGCTGCCAATCGGATCGCCCCGGGTTCATTTCGCCAGCATTTACCTAACTTCGGTCTTGCACGTTTCCCGCACCACTAATTCCGCAGCCGCTACCAATCAACTCCGCCCAAAAATGGCGGGGTGCCGGAACCCCAATGAACCGGCACCCCGCTTCCACCCCTGACGGGAACCCTTAACCCGTCAAATCTTCACGGATAGATGAGCTTGTAATACTCGTTCGTCACACCGGTCTTAATGATCGCGATGTTCGTCGAGAGGAGGGTCGTCGTGCCGGCCACCGTCCCCCAGTCATTGGTATTCCCGCTCACGCCCTTGTTCAGGTTGTTCGTCTGCACCAGCAACCGATATCCCAGGTGATCCGCCGGCCAGCTCAAGGCGAGCGTCGAACCGCTCACGCTGTTCGTCAGATGCGGCACCGTCAAACTCGGCTGCAACAGCACGTTCACCGTGTAAACGTTCGTCTGCGACAGGTCCTGCGACACCGCCCGCACCGCCACCGTGTTCGTCGGCAGCCCCAAGGTCTGACTCCCGCTCGCCACCGTCGTCGTCAGCGGAATGCTGTAGCTGCTCCCGTTGTTAAAGCTCAGCGCCAGCACCGCCGTCCCGTCCGCGCTCGTCGCCGTCACCGTCACCGATTTGTTGGCGTAGGTGTTCGTCGCATTGTAGTTCGTCGT
>Ga0302280_1000460_pt1 | contig 35891 bp, 37 predicted proteins | sample III_Fen_E1_1_FD_198771 | JGI IMG/M metagenome (GOLD analysis project Ga0302280, IMG submission 198771) | Peat permafrost microbial communities from Stordalen Mire near Abisko, Sweden - III_Fen_E1_1 | ecosystem: Environmental > Terrestrial > Soil > Wetlands > Permafrost | place: Sweden: Abisko... | reverse complement strand
GTACAACCTTCCTTTCGATTTTCATGTAAAAATTTGATTATTTCTATATGTCCACTATAAGCTGCTAGATTCATAGCCATTACAGTACAACCTTCAGTTCTATTGTAATGTAACCATTTTACTATTTTTAAATGACCTTGTGTTGCAGCATTATCCATTGCGTGTGTTGTACAACCTTCTTTGCGATTGTAATGTAACCATTTTATTACTTCTAAATACCATCATTAGCGGCAAAATTCATATGTTTATAACTATCATTAAAATATAATCTCATTACAGAATGTTTATGATTATGTAATCTGTAAAAAGATTCAATAAGTTTTACATTATTTGTATTCCAGTCTTTATTTGAATAATTTAAAACTAATTCATCATAATGATAATTTGATGTTTTTATTAAATTTCTATATTCTGGTATATAAAACAATAATTTTACTATTGATGCCTCTTTCACATATAATGCTATTCTTTGAATTATATATCCATCCATTATATCTTTGATTTAATCAATGATTTAATCAAAGATATAATCAATTTTTACCTATTTATTTCATGTAATTATTTGTATGACCATTTTGAGTTGGTAATTTATTGTATATTTAGGACACAACCTTCTTCTCTTTTTTTTTCATTTAACCATTTTACTATTTTTTTATCAGCTCCGGAATACATAACATTTTCAGAACGACCTTCGTTTGTATTTTCATATAACCATTTTACTATTGTAATGTGACCATTTTGAATTGCCCAAGTCATAGCAAGTTTAGTACAACCTTCTTTTCGATTTTCATGCAACCATTTTACTATTTCTAAATGACCACTATAAGCTGCCCAATCCATAGCGTTGGTAGTACAACCTTCATTTCTATTATAATGTAACCATTTTACTACTTTTAACAGACCTTTCCAAGCTGCTAAATCCATAGCATCAGTAGTACAACCTTCCTTTCGATTGTAATGTAACAATTTTACTATTTCTAAATGACCGTTTTGAGCTGCCCAATTCATCGCATCAGTAGTACAACCTTCCTTTCGATTGTAATGTAACAATTTTACTATTTCTAAATTACCATTTTTTGCTGCCCAATTCATAGCAATTTCAGTACAACCTTCTTTTCGATTGTAATGTAACCATTTTACTATTTCTATATGACCATGAGCAGCAGCCCAATCCATTGCTACTGTTGTACAACCTTCTGTTCGATTGTAATGTAACCATTTTACTATTTTTAAATGACCTTGTGTTGCAGCATTATCCATTGCTTCTGTTGTACAACCTTCTTTTCGATTTTCATGTAACCATTTTATTACTTTTAAATAACCATTATTAGCGGCAAAATTCATATGTTTATAATGATCAGTAAATGGGGTATATAATAATCTTCTTTCAATAGAGATTTTGAGATTATGTAATCTGTAAAAAGATTGAATAAGTTTGAGATTAGTGGTATTCCAATCTTTATTTGAATAACTTAAAACTAATTCATCATAATGATAATCTGATGTTTTTATTAAATTTCTATATTCTGGTATATAAAACAATAATTTGGCTATTTGTGCATCTTTGACATATAAGGCGATTTTTTGTATTATATATCCATCCATTTTATACAAAGATTTTATCAATTTTTTTATCTTTTTAACCATTTTACTACTTCTAAATGATCATTTTTAGATGCCATATCCATAGCTCGTTTAATATGAAACATTGCCTTTTTCTTATTATTATATAACCATTTTACTACTTCTAAATGACCTTGATTAGCTGCATAATCCATCGCATATGGTGTACAACCTTCTTTTCGATTTTCATGTAACCATTTTACTATTTCTATATGACCATTCCAAGCTGCATTATCCATAGCCTTTATAGTACAACCTTCTTTGCGATTTTCATGTAACCATTTTATTACTCCTAAACGACCATTATAAGCTGCCTGATCCATTGCATATGTTGTACATAAACCTCCTTTTCTATGTAACCATTTTACTACTTCTAAATTACCATTTGCAGCTGCATTATCCATAGCACTTCTAGTAAATCCTTCTTTTCTTTTGTAATGTAACCATCTTACTATTTCTAAATGATCATGACTAGCTGCCATATCCATAGCTAATGTTGTACAACCTTCTTTTCTATTGTAATGTAACCATTTTACTATTTCTAAATGACCATTTTCAGCTGCAACATCCATAGCATATGTAGTACATCCTTCCGTTCTATTTTCATGTAACCATTTTACTATTTCTAAATGACCATTTTCAGCTGCAACATCCATAGCATATGTAGTACAACCTTCTTTTCGATTTTCATGTAACCATTTTACTACTTCTAAATGACCATTTTCGGCTGCATTATCCATAGCATTTGTAGAACAACCTTCTTTTCGATTTTCATGTAACCATTTTATTATTTCTATATAACCTTTTTCAGAGGCCATATCCATAGCCATTTTAGTACAACCTTCTTTTCTATTGTAATGTAACCATTTTACTATTTCTATATTACCATTTGAAGCTGCCCAATTCATATGTTTATAATATTGACCATATTTATTGTATAATTTCATTACAGAATGTTCCATATTCAATAATCTGTAAAACGATTGAATAAGTTTGAGATTATTGATATTCCAATTTTTCTTTGAATATTTCAAAACTAGCTGATCATAACTATAATCACACATATTTATTAAATTTCTATATTCTGGTATATAAAACAATAATTTTACGATTGATGCTTCTTTAACATATAATGCTATTCTTTGGATTATATATCCATCCATGATTTAATTTAATCATTGATTAAATCAAAGATTTAATCAATTTTATCGTTGTTAAAAATTAGTATATTTTGAAATCAAAGTAATTATTCAACATTGGATACATAAACGAAATTATCGCTTTGTAATTTTTTATTATTCTTTGAATTTAAACAATATGCCACTAAATGGCCTTTTTTTGCTACACTATAATCTAAACAACATACATTATTACTTTGAAATTTAGGTGAACTATCTTTTCCTTCTTTTTGCATACGTAACCAGTAATGACCAAAAAATATAGGTTTATCATCATTATTATATCCTGATTCAGCTTTAATAGCGATTATTTCATCCGGTAACATAATTTGTTCTAATCCTGGTACCGCTGAATGTTCAATATCTTCAATGTATTGATCATATGTTAAACCAATAGGATTTTTCCACCATTTAACACGTGAACGATCACGTGTATTACCATCTTTATCGGTTAAAAAGAATCCTTCAGGTAATTTAATATCTTCTCCTTTTAATATATTTTCAATAATAATTTTGGTATATGATGGTAAATTAAACCAATAATGTGGTTCAATTGAACCTTCATTGGTTATAGTTTTGACTTGTCGAGTTTTGCCAGGTATTTTTTCTTGATCTCTTTGCAAATTATAAACTCCTGAATCCCATAGAGCATGAACTACTCTTAAATGTGGTAGATCCAAAAATATTGGTAAAGTTTTAAACCATTTCAAATACATATTCCATTCGTCTTCATGATTTTTAAATTGATGAATGGTTGCTGCATGTTGATCGATATTCTTTAAAGTATGACCTCTAATTACTGGTTGATGCCAAAAGGCAATTGCATTATATTCATGATTACCCATCAAACAAATAGCAGTACCTGCATCTACCATATCTTTAACAATTTTTAATGTTTCGCGAATTTTTGGTCCTCGATCAATCAAATCTCCAACAAATATAGCATAACGGTTTTCTTCTGGATGTCCCCAATAAGAAAAAACATTATTATTATATTCTTGATATCCTAATTTAGTTAATAATTCTATTAATTTATCAGCATGTCCATGAATATCACCTATTAAATCACATACATAAGGTTTTCCAGATTTCATTAAATTAGATAGTTTGTGATATGTTTGGTGCCATGGAAAAACCGTATCTAATTGATTTTGCATATTTTTAGGATGATATTAAATTTAATAAATTAAGATCAAATTTTATGTTTTGTTTTTTGGATATAAATTTATGTTATAATGTATATGTTTTGTTTTTTCTAAAAATTCGGTTTAATTAGTTTAATTTTATAGTTTGGGAAATATATAAAATGCAAAAACTGTTAAGTGAATTATACGGTAAAATTTTTAGAGCTAAATGTCCTCATGGTTGTGAACATGCAGGAGAAGGTGTATTATTTAAATTTTCAGCTGGCAAAGATAAAGATGTTGTTAATATTCTTGAAATTGGTCTTGATTATCGTGATAATTTAGAAGCTGTATGTACTATTAAACCAGGTAGTTCTGATAATTGGATTTTATTTAGTGTTAAGAATGAATTTAATCCTTATACTTATGCAGTTCATCGTTTAGTTGATCAGGATGTAATGAAATATGAAATTTTTATTTCAAGAGAAGGTACTGCTGATCAATATCCTCTCGAAGAAGTAGATTCTCGTTATGAAGATGTTGAATTTTATGTTAATCGTCCATCTCGTAAACGTTCTCGTCATAATTCACGACAATATTCTCGTTCTCATTCGCGTTCTCGTTCAACTTCTCGATCATCGGATCGAGAAAAAGAAAGTGATGATAGTGATGATAGTAATGAAGATAGAGATGATCGTCGACCTGATAGTGGCGAAAGTGATTATTTAAGTCCGCCCAAAACAACAACTCGTGCTAAACCCACAGCTACTCGTGCTACTCGTGGTCGACCTTCTGCTGCAGCTACTCGTGGTAGAGCTTCAACCACTGCTCGTAAACCACGAGCTACTACAGCAACAACCAAACCAACACCTCGTAAAACTAGTGCTAAAAAACGTAATACTTAATAAATTTTATATAGTTTATATAAAATTTATACTGAAATTTGGTCGATTGGAATATAATATAAAAATTGATTCAAAAAACTTTGATAATAAGATAATAAATCAAATAAAATGAATGAAAAAGAAGATATTATGACTCCTTGGGAAGTTACAGGTAATGTTAATGGAAATGATATGTATGATAGATTGGTAAATGATTTTGGATGTGAGAGAATTTCATCCGATTTAATATATCGATTTATTAAAGTTACTGGACATCAACCGCATAAATGGTTACGACGTGGATTATTTTTTGCTCATCGTGGTTTACATGATATTCTTAATGATTATGAGAAAGGATTACCAATTTTTATTTATACTGGACGTGGACCTACTTCAGAATCATTACATTTAGGTCATATTATTGCAATGGAATTTACTCAATGGTTACAACAAGTTTTTAAAGCAACAGTTGTATTTCAAATTGCTGATGATGAGAAATTTTATTTCAAAGATAATTTATCATATGAACAAATCAGAGAATATGCCAAAGAAAATATCAAAGATATCTTAGCTATGAATTTCGATCTCAAAAATACTTTTATTTTTTTGAATCATACAATGATGTATGATTCACATTATCAACAAATTGGATCATTATTTAAAAAACATGTCAGTATAAACCAAATCAAGAAAATTTTTGGTCTTGATGATACTTCAAATATTGGTCAATTAGAATGGCCTATATGGCAATCAGTTCCAGCATTTTCTGAATCATTTTATTTTTTTGATACAAATAGAAAAATTAGATGTTTAGTAGCTTATGCCATTGATCAAGATCCTTATTTTAGATTAGCACGAGATCTGGCTGATAAATTAGACATGTTCAAACCATGTTCTATTATGTGTCGATTTTTACCTGCTTTAGAAGGTAATGCTAAAATGAGTAGTTCATCTACTAAGCCAAATATTGCACCTAAAACTATATTTTTAACTTCAACCTCTAAAGAAATCAAAGATATGATTAATCGTCATGCTTTTTCTGGCGGTGCAGAAACAAAAGAATTACATGAAAAAAATGGAGGTAATCCAGATCTTGATGTAGCATATCAATGGTTAAGACATTTTCTAGAAGATGATAATGAATTACAAGCTTTATATGATGGTTATAAAGCTGGTAAAATTTTATCTGGACAAATGAAGGCCAAATGTATTCAAGTTGTAATTGAATTAGTTAAGAAACATCAAGAAAAAAGAGCAATGATCACTGATGATATATTACAACCTTTTATTACAAATATATATTAGATGTATTTTATTAGATATATGGAGATATAATTAGATGTATTTTATTAGATATATGGAGATATAATTAGATGTATTTTATTAGATATATGGAGATATAATTAGATGTATTTTATTAGATATATAATTAGATGTATTGTCAAGACAAATATTTTGGTGTTAAACATAGTTGTTTTTTTATTATTTTTTTATTTAATGATGTAGATTTTTCAGATGATTCTAATTCTATCGATGAATCATATAGACTATCACTACTAACACTGGTACTAATACTATCAGTTAAATCTGATTTTGGAATTGGTTCAATATGATATTTCATAGTAAAAATACTACCTTGGTTGGTAAGAAGTCTACATGCTTTGTATTTAAGATAATATTTATTTTTGAAAACGCCCCTGATGATACTAAGCCAGGTACGTTTACATTTTTCGGGATATAGAAGACCGGTAACATTCATATGAGTAAAGTATTTCCATATTTCTGGAACCATGTCAAGAATTTGTTGTTGTTTTTTTTTATCACGATCCAGATCATATAGATAAAATCCTTCTTTTAAATTAAGTAAACTAATTAGTTCTTGCTGTATTAAATATTGTTCAACAGCAAATTTTTTAGTTTTTGATATTCTCATTAATTTAAAATAGATTACTATATTAGTATACTTATAATTTTCTTTTATAAAATTACCTTTTTTTACTTATATTTATAAAATTTTATAAATATAATTCATTCTCTTAAGTTGAATATAACAAAGATTTACAAATATATCATCACTTTTTAATATCCTTGATTGCAATTGGCCATATTATAGAATTGTTTATTTTGAGCACCTGTTTGTTTATTATAATCTTTAACTTGACGATAAGCATTAATTGATGGAATATTATCAGGAGTTACATTAAGATTATTAGCTGTGAATTGTCTTTCCCATTCTTTAATATCATAATTTGGTGGACCGTCAATGATAGGTTGAGTTTGAACTACAATACGGGGATCAATAAATTTACTTTGAATCATATTACGATCAATCATTTGATTATAAAGATTAAGAATATGTTGATAACCGTCAAAAATATCACTGTAATCACTTTGTAACATTTGATATTTATGTTTTTCAATGAAATCTATACTGCGAATAACTTCTTCTCTCAAAGCTTTAATTTGTTGTGTACTTAATGAAGTTTTATTAGCTTCAACTGAATAAAAACCTTTATACGGATTAGTATTGTTCATTATAAATATATTATAACAAAACATAAAATTTAGTCATCTAAATCATTTATAATAATTTATATAAATTTTATATAATTTAATTATAATTATAAATCCCTTTTAATTAACAAATTATAAAGGATAATTTTTGATTAATTTAATTGAATATTAAAAATATGGATAAATTAGATAATTGTCCATCAATTATATCAAATAAAATTATAGATTATTTATCATCATATTTAGCTATAATTCGAAATTATAAAATTAATCATATAATTGGTATGTCTAATAATTTAAATAAATTAAAGGAATTATTGAGTGAAAAGATTGGTACTGATTTACAAACTAAAAAGAATTTAGTTGAAAATGAATGTTATATTCCTGATCTTAATTGTGTTGAAATATATGATTTGACTAGTAATGAATCTAAATTCTTACATGACCCTTTAACCAGTCGAGGATGTGCATTAATAATTATTAAATCATCAAGTGATGAAGTGATTGATCTTCATAAAATTTTTTATGAACTTGGTCAATGTACATATTATGTTCAATATTCTTCCGATGAAAATAAAGAAAATTTTTGATTTTAGTCATCTTATCAATATGAGTCATCATAATAATATTAATAATGATAGGGAATATTTAGTAGAATCTTATCGAAGAGAAAATGAAAATTTATATAATTTTATTGAGGAACATCATAAGCAAATTAACATCATAATGGAAGAAATACAACATAATAGGGATTTAATGTATCAAATATGTAATCATGAATGGAAATGGGATTTATCTGATATTGAAAAAACTTCATATTATTGTAAAAAATGCCATTTATCTAAAAATGCGTCAGATAAGTTATAATTTTTTTTTTGTTAATATTGCCTATGTTATCTCAGCGATAAGAGAAGTGATCTCGAAAATCATTATTAGAAATAATTCGTTGGTTCAACTCCAATCATAGTCTTTTGAAATTGCAAATTAGCCTTTTATTTAGAGATAAGTTTTTATTAAGATGCGTTTAAATTTCAAATTTATTTTCTATGTAGATATTGAGATAGATAATATTTCATTCATATATCATTATATGAATGGAAGTATTGACCCCAGGTGGTGCGGGGTAATTGATTGCTAATCAATGTCTTGTATAAAGAATAATGGTTCGATTCCATTTACTTCCTATTACTTTGATTGATCATTAAACTACTCTAGTAGACAGTTCATTCATATAAATATATATATGAATGGAAGTATCACATGTTGGCAAATGTAAATCGCCTTGAAAGCGATAGCTAGAAATAGCTCCAAGATTCGAATTCTTGTACTTCCTTAAAAATCATTTATTTATAACATAAATAAATGGCTATTATGTCCTTAGTTGGTAGAGGAATTTAATTAGAAATTAAATGACTGGAAAGTCTCGGAGGTTCAATTCCTTCAATAGCCTTATTTTCAAATTATATATAATTATAAAAACCCTATTTATGAATCAAAAAAATTCGTATTGACGAATATAATTTATAATAATTCTTGTTCAAGTTCATGATATTTATTATAATCTTGTAATAATTCTTCGTACATAGGTCCCATAATTGCATTTGCCTCATCAACTTTAATTTGATCATCAACAAATTTTCTAGTGATCCAAGTAATAATTACATTTGCTCTAATATCACAACATCTAACTAATAACATTTTTTGTTTTGGATCATATTGAATAGTATCTGATATATGATGTAAATAATTTAATTTATTTTCAGGAATATCAATTTTGTACCAAGTATAAAGAAAATCTGAATGAGGTTGTGGTTTATCATGTGGAATTTCTTGATCACGAATTTCTATTTTTTCAAATATAGATTTATTTTCCCCAGGGGTCTTGCCTAATTTATCTTTGTTCCATCTAGCAAATCCACCGGCTCTTGTATCAATTACAGATGGTTGTCCAAAGATTTTAATTAAATCTTGTAATCCAGCTGAAGGATTTGATGAACCATGTCCATAACCATATCCAGTACAAGTCCAAGAATTATTAGTATTTAATATGTTAGTATTTTTGTTAGTTTTGATGAATTTTTCATAAATGATGAATAAAATAAAAATAAGAATAGCACCAACAATTATTTTAGGATCATAAAAATTAATTGAATCCATATTAGTATATAATATATATTAATAAAAATAAATAAACTGAATCTTAAAGATGTTTTCTAACATAATATTATATAATAAATATAAATAATGTCATTTGTACCTGATAGCGCTTTTATTAAATATGGAACTCTTTTTGTTTCTCTTCTTTCAGTTGGTTTTATTGGTGGTGTTTGGGGTTGCAATCTTTTTGGTAATCCAACAGTAGATAATTGTGGATCTTATTATACTCCCGGTATGTATCTTTCTTTAATTTTCGCTGCTCTTACATTAACTGGTGTTATGACCATTCGTCAACAATTTAAAGATCGAACAATGTATGCTTATGGACTTCCTATTTTAGCATTGATTACTTTAATGGCTACTTCAGGACTTTGGGGTTGTCAAAGTTGTTTTAGTGCTGCTTCTACGGTTGCTTCTTCAACTACAACAACTGCGACCTTACCTGGACAAAATGCAGCATTTTATTGGACAGCCTTTATTTTTAGTTTAATAACATTTTTGGGATTACTTCCTGTAGTAATATTCAAATCCAGTTAGTAATTCATTTGTATATTCTAAATACAATATATTAGATAATAATATATTATATGATTAAATCTAATAAAACCAAAAAACATAAAAATAATTTAATTAATAAATCTAGTAAGAAATCGAGTAAAAAAACTGGAATAAAATCTATTAAATTTGGGGGAAATTTTTTGGATGAAGAAAATAAAGATGTAGTGTTGCAGCAATGTTTAGATCATTTGAATCATCCTGATATGGATAATTTACCTCCAAAAATATGTTATAATAAATTAGATTTTCCGAATGATGTGAAATCGGTGGAAATTCCACCTGGTCCTTCATATATGTTTTTCAAAGAACAATTTCCCAAATTAATAAGTATATCAGAACCAATAACTGTATATGATGATATGAAAATGTGGATACCAGATAATATTAAAACTAGTCTAGCAAAGAAATCAACTAGATTCACAATTATTCCTATAAATTTTAAGAATACTCAAAATTATTATGCTATTTTATTGGATAATAAAAATCAAGAATGGCAAATATTTATTCCTCCGGGCAATCATCAAGTAAATAATCATTGTAAAATTGAAATCAAAATACGTTCTTTAATTGATGAACATCTTAAAATTCCTGTGAGATATTTTTATGAATGTATTCAATATCAACCTAAACCAAATACTTTTCATTTCGATTTCTGGCCTTCTTGGATTATTTATCAAAGAATCAAAAAAACTCAACAAAGAGAAGTGATGGTCAATGATGCTTTGGAAAAACTTCTACGCAAATCTCCTGAATATACTGATTTTATAAATCAATATCAATTATATTTATCAAAGTAATTATATCATTTATAAAAATAATTATATTTTCAAAGTAAATATATCAAAATAATATATATTAATCGAGTTCTTCCATTCGCGGTGATTCCCAATTTCGCGGTGATTCCCAATAATATGTTTCTAATAATATAGGCAATATAGGTGATTCTGATCTATCATGTACTTCTGATCTATCATGTACTTTTAATAATGCAGACATATCTGATATATTATTTTGAATTGTATTGGTATTTGATTGATTTGATTGATTTGAATTATCTGATTTGTTAATTGATAAATTTTGAGAAAATAATGATACTAGTTCATCAATTAAATTTAAATCTTTTTCAGTAGTTAATAATAAAGTACGTAATTTTTGTGGAGCTAAATATAACTTCGTTCCATACCAATCAATTTCATTTTTAAATATTGGATTGATTGAGGAAGTAAGTTGAGTACCCGGATTTTCAGTAATGAATTTAACTGATTGACCTACATTAGCACGACAAAAATTAATAACTTTGTCACATAAAATATCAATATCTAGTAAATATCCGGCTAAGGCATTAGGAAAATTTTCATTAGTTGATAAATTACGACCAATTGATTCAGTTCGTATACTTTCTCTAATTTGAGCCATCATTATGTCTTCATCAATACGATAATTTAAAGCATCACCAAATTTTTCAGTTAAAATAAGAATTCGATCGAATTCTCCTTTGATAAAATATTTTGCATTTTTTCTTTGAAGATTATTATAACGACGATCACCAAAAACAGGTAGCTCATTTAATAAATTTCGATGTCCATAATCCGAATCTCTATTTCTATTTAATGGTGGATTATTTATTATCGCTTCTGTATTATTATTATTTTCATTATTTTCATTATTCTCATTATTTTCGTTATTTTCATCATTTTCATCATTTTCATTATTTTCATTATTTTCATTATTTTCATTATTTTCATTATTATTGTTATTTTCATTATTTTGATTATCATTATTATTATATCGTGCATAAAATAATCCATTCATCTTATTATTGATAAGAGTATCAATTATCATATAACAATGTGGTAAAATAATACAATTATCTCTATTTCTACTACCAAATCCATATCTATGTCTTGGACGTGGATTTCTAATATTATGATCTCTAATACGAGTTAGAGAAGACATATTTAATTGAGGGAAAATGATACCAAATCCTCTATAAAAATATTTATACAATCGAGTTTCATATGAAGTACTACGACGAGTAGTATCTAAAATATTGTAACCATATTCATAAGCGAATTTAGATAAAGTTGTGAATAATACTTTGTTTCCATCGAATCCAACTGCACAACTACCAATATCAAAACCATGTAAAATTTCTGACGGAGATTTGTAAAGACGATAGATAAATTGTAATTCAATATATTTAGCGTGTGGTGTATATATTGGATAATAAATAGTAAAAATATATCGATTATTCGTATACCGCATTTTCATTAATGGATAATTACTATTTGATTTAAAATTATTTGTTAAAAATTGGTTAATTTGAATAATTTTATTAATGGCTTGAACTTCATTTAGACCATAAAAGAAAAAATCTACATCTCCATTAGTTTGAAAATTATGTGATGATTCATTATTATTATTATTAAAATATTTATATTTTAATAATGTTTGAATAGAACCTCCAGCTATCAAAATATTCGAAAAATCCATACCTTGTAAAAAAGGAAAAGCCATATAAAATCGTGTTGCAAATTCATTATCAGTTTTAGGATATGTTTCATAAGTGGGCATACTAATTCTATCATAATATTGTAATGTTGGTAATTTAGGTGATATATTCCAATTATTAGATTTATCTTCTAATGGTAAATAACTTAAATCCCCTTCTATTCCAATTTTTCTATTTTCGCGATCAGTTTGAAATGTATAGATAAAATCATCCATATTTTTAAATTTAATTTATATATATGCGATTGAAATCAAATTTATTCTAATCTGTTTTTATACAACAACCTGCTTTTATTCTATTTATATAATATATAATGTCAACTTTGCCTTTTAATAGAACTACTCTTCTTTTAATAATAGTCATTATCATTTTAGTAATCATTTGGATTTATAATAATTCTTATTTTTTAAATGATAAATTAACCAAAAATTATGCTTTTAATGAACATATTCCTAGTATTACCACTGAAAATACTAATTACCGTAAAGTAGCTAATACTGCTGATGGTATGCAAATAGTATTAATGTCTTTATTACCAGGAGAACAAACTGGATTAAAAATCTATAAAAATAGTCAATTTATTAGATGTGAACAAGGAGATGGTTTAATTATGGTAGATGGGAAATATTTTAATTTAAAAGAAGGTGATACTACTGTAATAGCAGCAGATAAAGTTCATAATATTAAAAATATTTCCAGTTTTCAAAGATTACAATTATCTATTGTTTTTGGTGGACAAGAATTTTTACCTAATACCAATCAAAAAACTAAACCCTATAATGAATAAAAACAAATTAAGATATATTTTATCTTAATTTATCTTAATTTATCTTAATTATTTATCTGAATGGATTACCACTTACCCATAAGACTAATGATCTTCGTTTACCTTTAGTCAAAGGACTTACGCGATGTAAAAAATAGGTTGGAAAACATATAACAGTTCCTTGTTCTTTTGGTGCATCAGTTATATGACGATTAGTATAAAATTGTAAATTACCTCCTTCGTAATCTGCCGGATCGGATAATTGTACAACGATGGCAATTTTTCTTAAACTAGTTACACCTGGACCAAAGTCTAAATGCCAATCATATTTACCTGAATAACTAGCTTCATATTCAGTATATTGAATATTTTCGTTCATGAAACTAATATCAAATTGCCACATAGTTTCATTTGCTTTATAAGCAAAAGTTCCAATTTTAGCATAAAGCCAATTCCATGCATCATTTTTAGGTAACCAATGAATTTTACTATCTCGATAAGTTTTATCGATAATTCCGGATACATTACCTTCCATTAATTTTTCACTAATTGTTGATGAAATTGGCTGATCTGATTGATTAGATTCATTTTTTGATATATTAGATTCATTTTTTTGGTTATTTGAGAGTTCATCATATAATTGTTTGGTTAATTTATTGATATCTTCAATTGAAAGACCACCTGTAAAATAATAATAATTATTTAAATTTGCATTATATTTCATAAATTTTGTTGAATCATTATCAAATTGACTCATATTATATCTTATTAACAGATATAATATATTTGTTATTTAACGCGTCTATTATTTTATTTAAAGATAGAACTTTAGAATAACCTTCCAGATTTTCGTGTGTGTGTGTGTGTGTGTATAACCATTTTACTATTTCTATATGACCATTTCTAACTGCTCCTTTTATACTATATAATGTACAACCCTCCTTTCGATTGTAATATAACCATTTGACTATTTCTAAATGTCCATTTTCAGATGCTATATCCATAGCATCTGTTGTACAACCTTCTTTTCGATTTTCATGTAACCATTTTACTACTTCCATATCACCATTACCAGCTGCTAAATCCATTGCAGTTTTAGTACAACCTTCTTTTCTATTTTCGTGTAACCATTTTACTACTTCTAAATGACCAAAAGTAGCTGCACTATTCATTGCATATTTAGTACAACCTTCTTTGCGATTTTCATGTAACCATTTTACTACTTCTAAATGACCTTTTTCAGCGGCATTGTCCATAGCATGTTTAGTACAACTCTTTTTATTTTCATGTAACCATTTTATTATTTCCAAATTACCATTTAAAGCTGCTAAATCTATATGACATAGATGATAATTAAAAGGAATATTTAATCTATAAAATGATTTAATTATTGTTAAATTATCAATTGTCCAGTCCTTTTTTGTATATAAAAGAACAAGTTGATCATAATGATGATCTGAGGTATTTATTAAATTTCTATATTCTGTTATGTAAAATAATTGTTTGACTATTTTGGAATCTTTGAGATATAAGGCTATTTTATGAATAGTATATGCATCCATTTATATCAAAGATTATATCAATTTTTTATGTTATCTTTCAACCATTTTACTATTTCTAAATGACCCTTACGCTCTGCCCAATACATAGCCCGTGTAGTACAACCTTCTTTTCGATTTTCATGTAACCATTTTATGATGTCTAAATGACCATATTTAGCTGCCCAATTCATAGCATATGTTGTACAACCTTCAGTTCTATTTTCATGTAACCATTTTATTACTTTTATATGACTTTTAGAAGCTGTCCAATCCATAGCATGTTTAGTACAACCTTCTGTCCTATTTTCATGTAACCATTTTACTACTTCTAAATGACCATTTTCAGCTGCTATATCCATAACATTACTCAATACAACTTCTTTTCGCGGGTCTGTCTCATATAACCATTTTATTACTTCTAAATAACCCTTATAAGCTGCTAAGGAAATATGTCTACTATAAAATATATGTTGAAAAGGAATATTTAATCTATAAAATGATTTGATTATTTTTAAATTATCGGTTTTCCAGTCCTTTTTTGTATATAAAAGAACAAGTTGATCATAATGATAATCTGAGGTATTTATTAAATTTCTATATTCTGTTATGTAAAATAATTGTTTGACTATTTTGGAATCTTTGAGATATAAGGCTATTTTATGAATAGTATATGCATCCATTTATATCAAAGATTATATCAATTTTTTATGTTATCTTTCAACCATTTTACTATTTCTAAATGACCCCTATACATTGCATTAGTTATAGCCCCTGCTGTACAACCTTCAGTTCGATTTTTATGTAACCATTTTACTATTTCTAAATTATTATAATAAGCTGCATAATTCATAGCCCTTGTAGTACAACCTTCTTTTCGATTTTCATGTAACCATTTTATGATGTCTAAATGGTTACATGCTGCTGCCAAATTCATAGCAGCTGTTGTGCAACCTTCAGTTCTATTTTCATGTAACCATTTTACTATTTTTATATGACCATTTCTAGCTGCATAATCCATCGCATCTGTAGTACAACCTTCTTTTCTATTGTAATGTAACCATTTTACTATTTCTATATGACCTTTTTTTGCTGCCCAATTCATCGCACATGTTGTACAAAAACCTTCTTCCAGATTTTCATGTAACCATTTTATTACATTTAAATGACCATTTTCAGCTGCTATATCCATAACATTACTCAATACAACTTCTTTTCGCGGGTCTGTCTCATATAACCATTTTATTACTTCTAAATAACCATTATAAGCTGCTAAGGAAATATGTCTACTATAAAATATATGTTGAAAAGGAATATTTAATCTATAAAATGATTAAATATATGTTGAAAAGGAATATTTAATCTATAAAATGATTTGATTATTTTTAAATTATCAATTGTCCAGTCCTTTGTTGTATATAAAAGAACAAGTTGATCATAATGATGATCTGATGTATTTATTAAATTTCTATATTCAGTTATGTAAAATAATTGTTTGACTATTTTGGAATCTTTGAGATATAAGACTATTTTATGAATAGTATATGCATCCATTTATATCAAAGATTATATCAATTTTTCATCAAAGTAATTATTATCATAATTTTGTTATTTACCTAAAATATCTTTGAATTCAGAATCAGTCATTAATTCAGTCAATTCTTGAGGAATATCACGAATTTGAATACTGCAACGAACACGTCCAAAAGTTTTAATATTTGGATTATCTTCACTATACCAGCCAGGATTACTATTGGAAATAATTCGTGGTACTCCATGATCGACCTTTGAGAAATCGGCAATCAATACATCTCCAGAATGCAATTGAATTATCTTAGTTCCGAATAAGAAATCACATGAGGCACCAAGACTTATTGATACACCCCAATTAACTCGTTCATCACGATGAACGCGCATAACACTTTCAGATCCATAAAGTTGTGCATAAAATGAATTGGGATTAAAATTAGGCAAATCATCAGGATAACGTGATCGAATTGTCATCCACCATAATAAAGCAGTATCTAATAATTCTTTGGGATTTTCACAATTACTGGTACCTGTATAGGCTAAATTGTAAAAGGTTATTGGATATGCTTTTTTGGGATCAACATTCATAATTTCATTTTGTTCTTTGGAATTTTTTGATAATTCAACTATTTCTTGATAATATTTTATTTGTTCTTCACGAGTCATGGCATTGCGAATAATCCAACCTGCAGATGCTTGCCCTTTCTCCATTTCTAAATATTCAATTTTAAACTTGATACAATCCTTAAGTTTATTGAATGTTATATTAACATCATTTTTATTATCAATCGGTTGATTTTTAAATCCCAAAAGATCAAGGGTTTCAGTTAATGGAGTTAATTTTACTTCAACATGACGTTCAGCAAAAGCCGATGGTGAGAAATAATTAACTGGACCCATATCTTTTGGTGCAATTTCGAATCGTTCAAAATTAGTGGTAATTAAAGCAAGAGCGGATTTAATTTCATAGATGGCAAACATTTTTCCAGGACATAAATGTACTCCGGCACCCCAAGTCATTAGTGTATTTGGAGTCATTTTTTCAGGTTCATTACCATTATTATTCATAAAACGATCAGGATTATATTTTGCAGGTTCATGATAAATATCATCGGCAACCAAATCTTCCACCATCAACATTGGGCCACATAAGGCAACAGCATCAATAGAACCTTCTTGTCCCAACCAATAATTACCGAGTGTGACTTGATTGATAGGTTTGCGATTAAGAGCAAAAATGTGGGAATTCATACGAGCCGACTCCATAACACAAGAATTGAGTACCGAAGCATTAAATAAACTACGAACTGTTTCCAAATTATTCATATCGCCAGATTTCTTTAATTCATTCACTTCATTAGTCAGACGATTCCAATATTCAGGATTACGAGCCAAATCAATCAGAGTTGCAGATAAACCAAGAGCAGTATTTTCTGAACTAACGTAGAGTAAACACACAATGATATCACCAATTTGTTGATCAGTTAATGCTTCACCATGATCATCATTCCAATCAACACAAGCTCTAAAGACTTGAGAATCTTTTTTAGCAGGATCAATACGATATTTTTGGATTTCGATAGATAATATTTCAGTCATTTGTTTACGATATTTAGTAAGAGTACGATTAAAAATCAAACGTAACATCCATTTTGGCATAAAATATGTCCGAACAACTAGTTTATTTAAAAGATGAGTAAATTTAACCAGTACCCCATAGAAATAATCATCTAAATCCATAGCAATGAAACAACGAGCACTAGTACATGCAACAAAATGAATCATTTCAGTGGCAATATCAACATTTTTATTCTGTTTTGATGTTTCTTTCATACGTTCAATCATTTTAGATGCTTCATTAATGATCTTTGGAATGAATTCTTCATAACGAACAGCAATAGTTTTTTTAACTAATGTAATAATGTTTGGAAGGGATTTTGGATCATCTGAAAAAGCATCACCAAAATATAAACGATCGAGAACATTATACAGTGACATTTCATTTTCTTTGATATTAAAAAATTCTTTAGTTAAATCACGATCACATACAACAATCAATTCAGAACGAAAGATTTTGATACGAAAGATTTTACCATATTTTTTATAAGCATTGCGAATGAATCCTAAAATATCATTATTAAAGGAGAAACCATGACCAACGATTGGTAATGAACCTTCAACAACAAAAGGAACTTCTTGATAAGATTCATATTCTTTGGGTTTAATTTGTTTTTCAGATTGTTTTTTAATATATAAATATATTCCTATTCCAATTATTCCAATTGATAAAAGATACATCAACATTTTCTTTGATTATTATTGAATTTTAATATCTTTTTGGTATTGAATTGTTTATTAAATTTGATCAATTTTATTGACTTATACAAAGTCTCTAATACAAAGGTTTATATAGATATCGATTTGATCAAATCGATATCTATATATGTTGAGAACTTGCTTGTTGTAAGGAATTTTTAGTTACATTAACTAAAGTCCTTACCAGTGTGTTGATCTATGATGCATTGACACACTTATTAGTTATTTTTTTATAAATTATGATATAGTAACTATCATAAAATCAATTTTTCTTATATCATTTATCCAAAGTTTGAATGTATTGGGAAAATACTGGACTTTTTACACTCGGGTTGTCAACAAATATGACATATTTTATAATTACTGATCAAGAACGTTTGTTTACATCGACTGTGTCAATAATAATTTTACGTTCCCTCAACAAAATTTATATATATATATATAGAATTATTGACCTGTATGTTTCTTGATCATATAGTTAATGCTATAAACATACTTATTATACTCCAATTTTTAATTAGAGGTGTATCATCCCAAAATAATCAAGAGTCAAAACAAATAAATCAAATTTTCCTATATCCTATTAGATTGATATTGTAATTGAAAAGACTTTTAAAACAAAGTTATAAAAAATGGCTTTTTATGCTAATCCTATAAAACTATCATTTTGATCCTTTTAATATCAAATGTGTTTCTTCAAACACGATTCGATATTTTTCACTTGCTATAAATGAACCGTCTTCTTTGTTAATACATGTAATATCAGGGTATTTAGTAAAATCTATTTTTTGATCTTTTGATTTTGGAATATACAGATACAATTCTCCGCGGTCTACAGATTTAAAAAAATCTGTCATTTATTTGAAATATAGTTTTGCTTTGCAACAAAATTGAATCAAATTTTCCTATATATCCTTTATCAAAGTTTTAAATAAATATTTTTAATCATCCAAAGGGTTTTTGAGTGTGGAAGGATGTAACACTCACAGCGTACAAGATCTAATACTTGACATTGTAATTTAAAAAAACAAAGTTATAAAAAATGGCTTTTTTATGCCAATCCTATAAAACTATCATCTTGATCTTTATATATCAAATGTGTTTCTTCAAACATAGTTCGATATTTTTCACTTGCTATAAATGAACCTTTTTCTTTGTTAGTATATGTAATATCAGGGTATTTAGTAAAATCTATTTTATGGTCTTTTGATTTTGGAATATACAGACACAATTCTCCGCGGTCTTCAAATTTGAAAAAATCGGCAAGACTCTCAACATTATCTGTTGTCATTTTTTTGTATACACGTTTTGCAACAAAATTTAATCAAATTTTGTTATAAGATTTTAAGATATTTTAATTATCCAAAGGGTTTTTGAGTGTGGAAGGAGGACTAACACTCACAGCGTACAAGATCTAATACTTGATACACTAATGAAATATTTATTATATAAATAATTTCATATGTTTATAATTGGTCCTTCCGAAATAATCAAGAGTCAAAACAATAAAATCAATTTTTCTCATATTGATTTTATATATTTTTCAAAGCTTTTTAGTGATTTATCCAAAGGCTTTTTTTGAGTGTGGAAAGAGAACTAAACACTCACTGTATATCAGATCATTCATATACTTGATACACTTTTTATTTATTGTATAAATAAAAACTAAATTTTATAGTATTTATATATATTGGTCCTTCCGAAATTCCTAATAGTCAAAGTAATAAAATCAAATTTTCTTATATGATTAAAAATCAATTTTATGATTTTCTATATAATAATGGTATTCATCGATAGTATAGTTATCTTGTAATATATTATCATACATATAATCATCTAATTCAGAATCTAATTCTTGTCTAGTAACATATGGATATGGTAAAGAATCGCCTACATATGGTTCAGTATAATCTTGATCTTTGTTCTCTAATTCGGAGAGAGGCAAATCAATGTCTTTATCAAAAAAGTCAGAGGAAGTTCGTAAAAATTGATTAATCGCTTTTAATAATTTTTCAGCAAATATTATTCGTGGAAGTTTAATTTTAATTTCAGTTTCACCAACATAATAATCTTCACTACATATATTAAATGATAAAAATTTATTATTTGATATACGCAAATCATTTTGCCAATTAATCCAAAATTGACCATCATATAAATCACATTCATTAATTTTATATTTAAATATCAATGATTCATAATGAAATACAAATGTTACACAAGAATTATCGATATCAATTTCGGTTGATACGCTCATTGAAATTAAATAATTTAACTATATTATTTAATATCATATTGTAAAAATCAAAAATTCTAATAATTATAGCATTATCTCTTAGATAAAATCATATTGAAAAAAATGATATTATTTTTCATATAATAAAATCATCGAAAAATGTCAATCGAACAAATCACTAGAAGCTCTATCAAACATAAATCACATTTTATAGATTCTATAAGACAGATGTCACATTATAAAAATGATGGTTTAAATGATAAACCAAATGGTTTAAATGATCATCAAAATGAATTAATTATTAAAGAGTTATTTACCTATTGTTTAACTACATCATCAGATAATTTTTATAGATTACAACAATTGTTAGACAATATTTGGAATATGAAAAATCAAACTATTAATTATAAAGAAAATATTATGGATAGTCGGTTATTTTGTTTACGTTTTATTGCGTATTATCGAGATCCTCAAGAAGGTCTAGGTAATCGAAATGGTGGTCGTTTGGCATGGATATGGTTACAAATGTCACATGAAGAAGTATTTAAACATAATTTTGAATGGTTTGTAACGGAAGGTTGTCGATTAGATGATTTACTTTATTTGTGGAATGATTTTGGATTGCAACGTATTGCACAACAATTAGAAATTGATCAAAATATCATTGTTGTTACTATTTATAATACTTGTAAACATTTACAAGAAGTTAAAAAAACCTTTTTACCTAATGATAAATTAACTAAATTATTAACCAAATCATTATCAGAAATTCAATCAAATAAAGGAGATTTGGATAGATTTTTACAATATTCAATGGAACAATTAACTGAACAAAAATGTACATATCGTGGTCGACCCATTAGTTTGATGGCTAAATGGGCTCCTACACCTGGATGTCAATTAGATCGTAAAAACGGAGTGGTTGCAAAATTAATTAAAATTATGTCTATTACAGAACGACAATATCGTCGATTATTTTTGACTCCTTTACGTAAATATTTAGATATATTGGAAACACATATGTGTGCTAAAGATTGGGATAATATTGATCTTCAGAAAATTCCTCAACGGGCATTGAAAAAATCGATGAATACACTTGAAAAACATCTTTCACCAGAAAAACAAAATGAATTACTCAACATTTTTAACCAAAAATTTAATCAACAAAATGATCAATCAGAAAATGAATCAGAAAAAATAAGTCCTATTATTAAAGCCCGAAAATTAATTAAACATTATTTACAATATCCATGGATGGATCAACAAATTGAACAAGAATGGAAAGAATTTTTAATTTATATTGATAATGAACATGGAAATAGTTTTGGAAAAAATTCTATAGTAGTCTTGGATACATCTGGTTCTATGGCTGATAAATCATTAGATTTAGCGATTCTTTTGACATTATTATCCACACATGTTACTAAAGATGATCATAAATATAAAATCTTTAATGAAAAAACTGATAAAAAAGTATCACCTACAGTATCAAATATTGGTTTTGATATTTCGTCAGATGAAGAAGAAAAAAAAGATTATCAAGAGAATCAAATTATAAATACAAATAATACTATAACAACTGATGATTTTGAATCATTGCCTCCATTGGAACTAGATAATCAATTAAATGAAAAAAAAGAAGATTCGGATATGATTGATGATGATCTGATTGATGATATATCATTAATGGAAATAAAGGATGGGAAAAGTATTTTTAATCACAAAGTAATTAATTTTTCAGATCAACCTAAATTGTTTCGAATTGATAATGATCTTTCATTGTTTGATCAAATACAAATTTTATTAAAAATGAAATGGCATGAGAAATTATCAGTATTTGACACATTAATTTTATTATTAATAATGGCTAAAAAAAGCGGATTAAAGAAAATGATTGACAAACTATATGTTTTAACTGATCATCAAGTTGATAATATAGATATTGATATTTATAATATTTTAAAAATTGAATATGCTGGTTATGAAATTCCTCAAATCATTTATTGGAATATTAATGATCAAAATACTATTATTTGTCCAAGCAAACAATTCAATAATAAAATTGTTTATTTGCAAAATTATGATTATCCTACAATTGAAATTATAATTGAATTAGGAATAACTGATCCTACAGATTTAATATATGAAATCCATATGCAAAGAATTTTCAATAATCAATCACGATATAATTCATTAAAAATACCTGATAATATTAAAAATACTAATGTTGATACAATTAAAAATATAATTAAAAAAAATCATAAAAAACCTGTACGTTCTAAGATTGTACGTTCTAATAGATTATCTTCAGTTTTATCTTCAGTGCCTCCAATGAATAATTAACTTTGAGAAGTTTCTTTGGTGATCCAATCCATTAAGTCATTTGGTTTAGTAGGATCACTCTTATGAATAGAACCTAAAAGTAAGATATTTTTACCATTGCCAATAATATCTTTAACTGCTTCTAAATGATCATCTCCATCATCAGCGAATATAAGTTGATCGACATTAAATTTTTGTAATAATAAATTACAGATAATACCTTTAGCAAACTCGCGTTTGAATACCAAAATACCAAAATCAATAACATTATTTTTAATATTTTGGATTAATTCTTGTCTTGCATTATCTCTAGTTGATCCTGGACCATCAGCTTTACCAACAAAACTTAATGCCACAACTAAATTATATTGTAATCTAATAGTTTGTAATTTTTTAATATTTATATCATTGGTTGTGAGGACATCTAGAGTATTATGTAAATCTAATACACATATACGATTACTCGGAGTTTGACGAAGTAAAGGAATTTCATAATCTAATTCTTGAAGAAATGTATTTTCGGAATCAACAACTATGGTATTATTTTTATGAATAATTTCTATCATATTTAATGATTTTATAATTGGTAAGTTATCTTTTTTAGATTTTTTACCATAGGTGATCTTTTCGGTTAATCGTTGTGTCATTTTATAATATTATCACTAATTTGTATAAATAATCAAAAATAATTAAATGTTATAGAATGAGATTTTTATGTTAATCTATAATATATAAAATGTCAGATTACGGTGCATTTGGTACTCCAAAGAAAAATACTGGATACATTGTTGCTATTATTTTCTTTTTACTAGTTTGTATCGCATTAGGTGTATTATTAGGAGGAACTTTAACTCAAGGTTGGTTCATAACAGCTTCAGTACCTAACGCAACTACTTGTGCCTCCGTAGTTGCTGCGAATCCTACGTTATGTCCAACATGTGCTGCCGCAACACCTGCTAATTCTACTAATACTATAACTGGTTGTGATGGAGATCCACAATTTAATATTACATGTCCATCTGGTACATTACTATCTGGATCAGTTAAATATGGTCGTTGGGATAATACAACATGTCCTGGAACTGGAGTAACACCAACAACCCCTCCAAAATCTCAAACATTAAATTTTCCAACTAGTTGTATTGGACAATCTACATGTAATTTAACAGCACCTAATGTTGCATTAGGTGTTGATCCGTATCCAAATGTAGCTAAACAAGTATCAGCTACCTATACTTGTGGAATGTAAAAAAAAATTAATTTAGTAGCGGAAATTAAATATAAGACTAACTATTCTGATATCATATATACTGTGATGTCAGAAGAATCTGAAGAATCAAGATCACAATCAAGTAAATCAAGTAAAAGAACTGATAAATCCGATACATCCGACCAACTGCAAACTTTAACATCTTTGTTAAATACTTATACTAAAGATACTCCAATAACTCGTACGCAACAGACCAATAATAAAAAAACGAATAAACAGAAACCTGTTAAAAAAACAGATCAATCTGCCAAAAAAAATATATCTTTATATCGTAAAACTATAACACCGCCACAAACTCCTTCTATTCGACCGGTAGCTATAAAAAATGAAATACAAGAATCATTAAAATTAGATGGATCAGATTCTACTGAAGATCAAACTGATCAAGAAATAAAAGAAGAAGAAGAAAATAATAATATATCTAATGATTCATCATCTGATCATCAGGGGGTCTTGCCTGAAATAATTAATCAAAATAATGAAGATTATGATGATGAAAAGGATTATAATAATAGTCAAGACGATATTGGTGAATTTAGTAATATTGAATTACCTGATGAATTACCTTATTTACCTAATAAAACTAAAAATATTCAACAACCATCTAATAATATCCAACAATCTAAACAATCATCTAATATTCAACAATTATCTAATATACCTAATTTATCTTCACAACAATCATTGAATTTACCACAACAATCTTTACCATTAGTACAATCTTCAGCACAATCTGTACAATCTGTACAATCTCAACCGGAATATCGGGTTAAGAGAAAATCTGTTCCAGGAGAAAATTATGGGATAGGATCATTAACAATAGTTACTTATAATATTTGGTATAATAAGAAAGATTTAGTAGCAAGAACTAAACAAATAGTTGAATTAATTATGACGGGACTGAAACATTTACCTGATTTGATTTGTATGCAGGAAGTAACACAAAGAAGTTATCAAATCATTGAACAAGCTATGAAATCTAGCTATTATTTGTTTGAGGTATTTGGAAATGACAAACCAGGTTTACCTTATAGTAATTTAATAGCGATTAATCGTAAAACTTTAGAAATTATTAACGATACCTTAACTGCATATGATTTTGATAGTCAAATGGGACGAAAATTAATGGTATGTCAAGTTCGACAAAGAATGACTGATATTAAATTTCATATATTAAATACTCATTTAGAGAGTTTACAGGAAAATTGGAAATATCGTAAATTACAAATGGAATCAATTCATCGATTAATTAAGGAAGAAAAATTAGAAAATTTCATATTAGTAGGTGATTTTAATATATGTCGTGATCAGGAACCGATTGAATCTTTACTTCGATCATATGAATATCAAGATGCTTGGATTGAAATGGGATCACCTCAAAGTTTAAAATATACTTATGATTATCAATTAAATTCACAAGAATCAAATAATGTCAAACTTAAAGGTCGATTAGATAGAATTTTATATCGATTTGCGGATGATAAAATAGTAATTAGTAAATTGAAGTTTATAGGTCATCAGAAACCTAATCCTTCTGATCATTTTGGTCTTTTAGCTGAATTTATGATGAAATCTAATAATAATCGTAATATGAATATTGAATAATTTAGTAATTGAATTAGAAGGTATTTATATATTAGTAAATTTTTGATTTATATTGAAACTATTTTTAAACAATTAAAAATCAGAGATGAGTTCGATTTGTCAATTATATAATCAAGTATTATTAAAATGTGTAGATATTAAAAATGAAGAATTATTAGATTATTTGTTAAAAAAAAGTCATATATTTAATAATAAACTATTAAATAGTGCATTTTATATTTTTGAGGAATTAGACTATTATAATAAGTGTATGTCCAAAACATTAATTCCTATTACTAGATTGGTAGATCTTTCGGGATCACCTATTTATCAAATCCAAACTGTTGAACCACCAAAAATGCCTACTTATTCTATTAAAAAATATGAACCTAAACCATTTTATTTGATAACCAAATTACATCAAAAATTAAGCGAAATTATGAGAGTTATTCAAATACCTTTTACGACATGTTTGGTTTGCACAAATGATAAAAAATTAGATCCAAATAGCCAAATTTGTTATTCATGTGGAACAAATCATAATATGTTCGAACATGAAAAACAATATATTTCCAGAACACCTTTTTGGTCTACAAAATTGAAAACATGTTTTATATGTAATTCAAGTAATATTAAATTTACTGAATTTAGTTATATTTGTCGTGAATGTGTAACTTTACCAAAGTCTAGCGCAAAAATGACACAAACAACTATCGATTCTTATTTAATAAAGAAACAATTTGATAAAACTGATGATGATAAAGCGGATGATGAAGAAGCTCATAATATAAAACTCTGTCAAAATTTAAAAATATTAATGGGATTACCATGTATTATTAAACCTTTACATGTTAAAAATGGAACAAAAGATGCGATATGTGATATTATTATTTTAAATTTACCTGAAGAAAAACGAAAAATCGTTCAAAACATATTTATCAATGCAAATTTTGAGACTTATTTTAATTGTAAAAATAAACTTAACATTTTTTCAATAAAAATGAGATCATATTTTTTTATGGCTCTGTTATCTCAAACTGTTCAATGGATGGATAAATATATTGATCCAAAGACAGTTCCAGAATGTAATGCATGTGTTCGAATTGGCAAAATGAAAGTTTCTGTTGATAAATTACCAGGATTTTGTGCTGAACCCGAAAAATATTTCGAATCTGTAAATGAATCTGATAATGAATCAGAAAGTGAATCAGAAAGTGAATCTGAGAGTGAATCCGATAGTGAATCAGAAAGTGAATCAGAATCAGAAAGTGAATCAGAATCAGAAAGTGAATCAGAATCAGAGAGTGAATCAGAGAGTGAATCAGAATCAGAGAGTGAATCAGAATCAGAGAGTGAATCAGAGAGTGAATCAGAAAGTGAAACTTTAAAAGATGATGAAATAGTAATTTCAAATATAGTATATAACCCAGTTGAAACTGATAAAGTTATTGAAATTGTTAAAGAAATTGAAAAACCACCGCGTAAACCATGGGAATATTTTAGTATTCCTGGATTTTCTTTTTATTATCGCGAACATTTTACTAGAAATACCTCACGTGAAGAAATGGAGGATCGTTGGAATATGTTAAGTCAAGAAGCAATAAATGAATATGTTGAAAAAGATAAAAAATGGAATTTATATTATCAATATTCTCGTGATATACTATCTGGAATTAGTGAATTTCGTGCATATTGGGTGATATATTTAAACAAATCAGATATTAAAGGACCACATATGTATGTAGCTATATATGAAGATTGGAATAATTTAACTGAACAAGAACGTTATAAATATCATATAGACGCAATTAGGAATATTAATGCTAAACATTTTAAAACTATTGATTCAACTAAACATAAATTAATAGATAAATATCAATTAATAGATCCTGATCCGGATCAGGAAGTAATTAATACTAAAATCGATGATAGTAATCGAGAAACAATGATGATTAAAGTAACTAATGAATGTAAATTAGTTAAAAGTTTTATGCATGTACTTAATAATGGTTTTTCATCATTACAAAAGATTTTTTTAAATGATGTTTTCACGAAAAATAGTGATAATTTTTATGTAAATTTTTTCAAGAAGGTTGTTCTTAATGATATGCATGAAGTTTTTATGATATTTGATAATGCACATATCAAAAAAGTACCAGAATGGCTTTTATTATATGCTATTCAAAATAAAAGTTTGTTAACAGTTACATATTTTGTTCGCGTGATATCGATGGAAATTTTTGATGAAATTATAGATCAAATATTAAAAGATGAGAGTCATTTTGATTTGATTGAATGGTTATTAAATAATATTTTCTTTACAGTAGGTCTAAAAATATTTAATAAATTAATTAAATATGAACGTTTTCATGGTTTAATTAAAAAACAACAATATTTAAATATTGAACAGTCAGTTATTCAAATGTATAATGAAAATAAACAATTTGACAAACTTAAAATTTTTGTTAATACCTATTGTTGATAGATTTAATTGAATAAATGAATTATTTATTATTTACTTTGTAGATAATGAGAATTTTTGATTGGATTTATATTTATATTAGAAATATAAATATGAATAATAGTATTAAAACAATAAATTTGACGGGTCGTATTTTACGCGCATATCATATTGCACATGATCATGTACGTGCATCTTTTGAAGCTGGAGAGACGATGAATCATGGAGCTGCTTTAATGGATGGATCTAGAATATTGGGTCGTGGTGGAAGAAATACCATGAATCGAAATGTAATCAAAGGGGATGTTTTTCCTACAATTCATGCTGAGAGATCGGCGATTTTGAATAGTCCATTAATTGGATTGGATGGGAGAGATCGGGAATACCCCCAAAAATAGAAGAAATAGAAGAAAAAGACACAAAGGTAAAACCGGTTGTGATATATTAGTAATTAGAATTGATCGTACTGGTAAATTGAATAATTCGAAACCTTGTAATGAATGTATTCAAATGCTTAAAAAATATAATATTAATAGAGTTTATTATAGTAATTCAGAAGGGGAAATTGTATGCGAGAAAGTATGTCAAATTACAACTGATCATATGAGTACTGGATATCAGGCTATTGAGAATTTACGTCGTTATGGAATTTATTCTTGCAGAGTTGATATTACTATGATAAACAAAGAAAAATAAATAATTTAATTGCAACGCTTTGTATTTATATATATGGTATGATATTTTTTTAGTATAATTCAAAAATACTAGAGATTCTATTGGCTAATTTATCTATTCCTTTTCTACTAACTGGATTTTTAATGATTTTCTCATAAATAAATGGAAAACTACCAAAATTATTAGCGATTTTATGATCAAAATAAATAGGTACTGCCATTGCACTATAATTAAATTTATCTCTCATATATGCATCCATATTTGGATCCAATAATGGAATTTTTCCTAATCTATCTTTCGTTTGAACCGGTTCTGGAACATAATGACATATTGTTTCGCCTTTATATAAACTAGCTAATTGAATTCTATCTTGATTAAGATAAGGGATTTTTGTAAGTGAGAGTTTACCAGCTAATCGTTGTTCAAATATAAAATCAATCATTTGTCTAGCATATCCAACACATATTATTATTTTCAATGGTTCTACAATTGAAAATTTGTTATTAAGATCTATCATTTTCATCAAATCGGCCATGTGAATACCTGTATACATACAATCATCTACTAATAATAATGGTAAATCACTTGTTATATCTTCTGGTTTAGTAAATATTTTTTTGACTTTAGGTTTAATTTCTTTCCAAATAAGCGCTAAACACCATGTTTCTGAATGATATAAATTATCTATATCAATAAAAACGTTAAATTCTGTTTCAATTATACTAGTAGCACTTTTAATTAGATTTTGATATAATTGATCAAATCTAATATATTTACTGTTTATGACAATGTCTTCTATAATAGATTGATCTAATGGGTCTTGATAAGTCATTAGAAGAGAAGAAAATTTATCCACATCAATATCACGATCAATTGACATTAGATCTTCCGTTATTTCTGTTGGATCAGCTGAAATATAATCTAATAAAGAGATTAGTGTTTCCATACGGAGGTTAATTTTATTTGTATAGAATGTTGTAATAATATTATACATCTTTTTGTGTGTTTTTTAAACATAAATTTTATAGGAATTTTTAATCAAAATTTTGATTAAAAATTTATCAAAAAACATTAGTAAGAAAAATGTCGATTAAAGATAATCTGACTGATCAATTTACATGTAATCATTGTAATTCACTAATTAGAGTTCCTATTGATAATTTAACTCGATTTACTGAAACATATTATAATCGAGATGATATTTTTATTACTTATACCACAAAATGTCCTTTCTGTAATAAGAATAAAGTAAAGATTCCAAAGACTATTACTGAAAAGATTGACAAATTAGTTCTTGAAAAATTACCTACTGATGGTATTGATTATGGAATAAAATATATAACTTTGATAATTATAATACTATAAAAATAAAAATTAAAAAATTTTTAATATTCTTTGATATTATAAAAATGGATAAGAAAACTGATGTGCAATGTCCTTATCCTTGGCAAAAATGTCCAATGTTACAAAGATATATGAATGAATGTCCTTATTTTAAGAATAATCCACAATGTCCTATGAAAAATAGTAATTGTCCTTATTTTAACACTGATGAAAAGAAAGAATGTCCTTTTTTAAAAAACAAAGCTAAATAATTAAATCTATAATATTCAATTAAGATCTTTTATAGTCGCCAAAATTTGATGACTATATTTGTCAATTAAGAAATTTATAATTCCTAAATAAACTTATTTTTAAAATTTTTAATAATTGATATATAGTTTAGCCTATTTTACCTGGACTGATGCATTCAATTAATTATTTAAAGATCAAAGACATTTAAATAATTAATTACTGGTTTCATCTACAAGCTAGATTGAAATCGATCAAAGATAATTCAATTAATTATATTAGTCAACATTTCTTTGATGTAATTTATTCAAAGAACTTAAAATGAAAATTCTTTGAGTTTATTATTTCTTTGAATTACAGTCGTTTTATTTTAACTTGGGACAAAAAATCAAAAAAGATGTTTCGTAGATCTTTGAAAAAAAATTTGATTTTTTGTATTCAAAAATATCTTTTGACATTTTATATCAAAAACCTATGAATATTCAGAAACCGCCTGAGAAAATTATAACACTTAAAACTTCTTTAAAGAAGATTATCAAGAAACAGGTTTTTAAACCTTTAAATGATTTTATTCTTCGTACTCATAAGCTCACTATTCTTGCTTATCAATTTATTGAGGCTTTTCTTCTTTTTCAATTTCATAATTCTAAAGAGTTTCCTATTCTTAATGACGATTTTGTTAATATGGCTTTTAAAGCTCTTTATAATAATCCTGGACCTGGCAGAAGATCGGAAGGATCTAAAGCTCTTTTACTTGCAGAGTTGATCAATTTTTATCATACTGAATTTAAGCTACTTACTAATGAAAAAAAAGAATTTGATGCTTCTCATCTTTCTCATGTTCTTGGATATTCCGTCACTTCCGTTCTTACTTGTATTAAGAATAACATTATTTTACATTTCATTCCACGTCTTAAAAAGTTTGTTAAAATTTCTTTTCAACATGAGCTTGAGTCTTTTAAGAATTTATCTTATAAACAAAAAAAATTAAAAAAAACTGAACATTACAAAGAACTTAAATTAGTTCTTGATGATCTTATCAATAATACTCTTTTGTCTCCTTCTAGATTTCATTTTTTTATTGATGAAATTAGATCACAATTTTTACCTCCTTATACTCAGAAATCTCTTACTGATGAATTAGTTTCTAATCCTCATCTTTTTTTAAAAGCTATGATTAAATTTAATCTTTTTTATGAAGCTAAAGGTTTGAAACTTTTCAAAGCTTTCCCTCTTAGAACTGATATTGTTCCTAAATATATTTCTATTGATACTGCTGTTTTGGTAGATTTATTTATAACTAAAAATCTAAATGATTATTTTAGTAACATCGAAGAACATAAAGTTACTTTATGGTCCCAATTATTCGATATGAAAAAAAAAATATTCAAAATGAAAAATTATACTTTTGATTTTTTTGTTTCAACTGATGGTTGTTCAGTTTCTATTAAATTTTTACATAATAGTTATGTAGAAACTGAGAAACAACGAAAAGCTATTATGCAAACAGCTAATAATATAACCAGAGAGTTAAATAAAAATAAAACACAAGAAGAAAAAGAGAATACAAAAGAAAAAAAGATTGAAGAAAAAATTGCAAAAAGATCCGAAAGAAATAAAGAGAGGAGAGAAATAGCTAAAAAAAAAATTAAAAAGATGTCAGATATTGAAAAAAATTACAAGTTGGAAGAGTTTCCATATTTTGATCTTCTAAATGACGAAGATACGGAATATTTAAGAACTCATATGGATCAAATTGTGTATATAGATCCAGGAAAAAGAAGTATTTATTATATGATGAATGATAATGACAAAACTCCCAAGTATTTGACATATAATAATAGACAAAGAATATCAGAAACTAAAAGATTAAAATATAACAAAATAAGAGAAAATTATAAAAAGAAACATGTGATTATGAAAAAATTAGAAGATGAATTAGCTAACTTTAATAGCATGACATGTAATTATGAAAAATTTAAGAAATACGTAAAAAAGAAAAATGAAGCAAATGCTTTATTATTTGTAGAATATGAGAATAAATTGTTTAGAAAGTTAAAATGGCATCATTTTATAAATAAACAAAGAAGTGAGAGTAATCTCATGAATAGAATAGAAAAAACATATGGAAAGAATCCAATAATAATAATGGGTGATTGGTCAATGAAAGGAAAATTGAAATACATGAGTACTCCAGGTATTAGTTTGAAGAGAAAATTAGCTAAAAGATTTACTATTTATAACGTTGATGAATTTAGAACATCATGTATAGAATATAAATCTGAGAAAAAATGTGAGAATCTATCTTTACCAGACAAGAAAGGAAAATTACGAGAGAAACATGCCATTCTATCATATCAAAATGAAAATAAAAGGGAGGGCTATAGAAATCGTGATAAAAATTCGGTGAATAATATAAAAAAGATAGTAAGAGAAACATTAAAGACGGGAGAAAGACCATTAGTTTATAGAAGAAATTATGAACTAAAAGAAACAGGAAACCAACCAACACATCCTGAAAAACTGTTATCAGAGTTAAAAAAAGGTGTAGGAAACAAAAGTGTACAACCATCAGTGAGATTGTCAAGTGATACACATGATCCAAAGATCAACGGGGTGTGATTTTGGATTGCAATTGCAACCCAGGGCGTTTGAATATTGGGACAAAAAATTATCAAAGATTTTATTTTGTCCCAATGTTTACTAAAACGGCTGTAATTCAAAGAAATTAAAAAGTATCTATTATATAGAATATAATGGGTAATAATTTTAGTAGTCATCAAGAACTAAATAATTCATTTATAACTAAAAATGAATTTGAGGAATGGAAATCTAAACATCAAACAGATTTAGAAATTTTCAAACAAAATATTATTACTATGAAAGATCGCGAATATACTGAAAAAGTAAACGATTTATCTAAACAAATTGATACATTGAAAAATATCAATAAATCTTTGGAAGATAAATTGAATGGAGATAATTCTAATAACCTTATATCTAATAAAAAAGATAAAATAGATACTCCACAAAATAAAGAAACTAGTATACAAATTGATGAAATAGTTGATCGTATGATTAATAATAAAATAATGAATATTAAATATTTACCTGATTTTGTAGAAAGACAATTATATAAAAATATGTTAAGTATTCTGATTGGATTTTTAAATGAAACTATTCAAAATGGATCGATTCAGTTATTAGGTCAACAAATTACCCTTCAAATGACTCCTTTATGAATTAAATTATGATAAAATTTGATTAAATATGTTTAAATTATAATATTCGAATTATAATTTGAAATGTGTTCTGATGATGAATGTTCTTATGATGAGGAAGAGGATGATAAACAATATATCAGTGATTCTCAAAAATTTAAACAATGCAAAGATTTCAATCAATTAATCAAGATGCATTTAGATTGGATTGATGGTAAATTTCCTGATATGTATCATATATCAGGAAGATATAAACTTAAATCGTTAGATTGTGGAGAAAAAGAGTCATCTGATGGTAATAATGAATTTCTTGAATTATTACGATTTGTAAGTCATAATTTACAAATGATAACAATGGATAGCCAACCATCATTACAAGTATTTCAAAGTGCATATGATAAACCAAGATTTATTAATGGATATCCAAAAGGAATATATGAAAGATTAGATGAATGTAAGAAATTTGAGATTTTATTTCGACCATATATAGAAGGTTATGTTACTGAAGAGATTTTTTGGAAATTATTGAGTATTGATCAAAAAGATTTAATTGTTATTGGTACTTCTTATAATTACATAACTGATCAACAATTAAATAACGAAAAATTTAATGATTTTTTAAATAAGTATCGAATTAAATATATCAAAGGTACTCGTATTTTTGGTAAAAATATTGAATCTCATATTGATGATCCAGATGGTGGTATTGTTCTTACTAAATATGGATTTCATTTACCAAATGAACAACCGGTATATTCTAAACCTAGTGGTTATTGGTATCATAATTATAAAAATAATGATGAAGATGCTACTGATTTTCAAATTAAATTTGATCTTTTTCAAATTACTATAATTCATCCTGAATTTTCGATTGATAGTATGATATTTGATTCTTTATGTAAAAATTTAGTTACACAAGTTCTAAAGACAAAGTAATTTACTTCAAGTTCTAAAGACAAAGTAAATTACTTCAAGTTCTAAAGACAAAGTAAATTACTTTATTTCTTTGTTTTTATATAAATTCTTTGTTTTTATAAATTCTTTGTTTTATAAATTCTTTGTTTTATAAATTCTTTGTTTTTTTAATTCTTTGTTTTTTTAATTCTTTGTTTTTTTAATTCTTTGTTTTATATATTCTTTGTTTTTTTAATTCTTTGTTTTATATATTCTTTGTTTTATATATTTTTTGTTTTATATATTTGATTCTTCATGTAAAAATTAGTTACACAAGTTCTAAAGTCAAAGTAAATTATTGGAAGCATACTGAATTAATTATTATAATCTAATTAGGTCCACAAATCAATTAAATTATTTAATAGTCGACCTAGTCGATTACTTCACCGTCTCGCGGTGCTCGACAATTGCGTTGGTAGCCTTCCGGCAGACCGATCTATTACTCATTTAGGGGTATCTGAGTCATAGATCGGTCCGCCGGAAGGCATTGGAAGCATACTGAATTAATTATTATAATCTTATTAGGTCCATAAATCAATATAAATTATTTAATAGTCGACCTAATCGATTACTTCAATTGCGTTGGTAGCCTTCCGGCGGACCGAATTATGACTTAGATACCCCTAAATGACTCATAGATCGGTCCGCCGGAAGGCATTGGAAGCATACTGAATTAATTATTATAATCTAATTAGGTCAACAAATTAATATAAATTATTTAATAGTCGACCTAATCGATTACTTCACCGTCTCGCGGTGCTCGACAATTGCGTTGGTAGCCTTCCGGCGGACCGAATTATGACTTAGATACCCCTAAATGAGTCATAATTCGGTCCGCCGGAAGGCATTGGAAGCATACTGAATTAATTATTATAATCTAATTAGGTCCACAAATC
>Ga0302280_1000459_pt1 | contig 36002 bp, 27 predicted proteins | sample III_Fen_E1_1_FD_198771 | JGI IMG/M metagenome (GOLD analysis project Ga0302280, IMG submission 198771) | Peat permafrost microbial communities from Stordalen Mire near Abisko, Sweden - III_Fen_E1_1 | ecosystem: Environmental > Terrestrial > Soil > Wetlands > Permafrost | place: Sweden: Abisko... | reverse complement strand
ACGACATTCTACCGGTTAATTCATCTTTGGATTGAACTATTTTTGTTACAACATATCTATCGATGTGGTGATCAATGTGATTGGTTTTAACCTTAAACACTGGTAGTATACCGAATGCCGATACAAACTCTTTCATGATGTATCCTTTTTTCTTATGTCCTTTCTTTTTATTCAGAGGAACTGTACCGAAAGAATTGGAACTCAGTTTTAGAATCCCTGGTATCAGTGCGAGATGAATACTTCCTTTGGTGTCGAGAGAATACAGAGAAGGATGTTCAGATTTAGAACTACTAATATCATCGTCGGTCATAAAATCAGTGAATCTATGACGGAAGTATATTTGATTATGTTGTGCCATCAATATGTAATATGTATTATGTATTTGTGGACTAATCTTTTTAAATGGATTAAACTAATTGATAGAATTTCAAATTTTTTACTTATGCATACAACAAAAGGAAAAAGACATAATCAATAGTTCGTGATCATTTTGCTCACATTTTGTCCTATTTTGAATTCGATGTTGAGGTCGATGTTGATTTTGATTTTGATTTTGATTTTGATGTTGATTTTGATGTTGATATTGATGTTGATGTTGATTTTGATATATTGACATCATCTATACTATCATTTATTGTAGATGTTGAACATGATGATAGTTTTGATAGATTTACATGTTGTTGAAAAGATGGAGTATCGATATTATCATCAACATTGGTATCAGTAACATTGTCAGAACGATCCAGATCTTGATAAACAATATTAAACCATTTTGATCGTTGAATCACATCTGCTATCTCTTTCATTGTCGGTCGATTCATTGCATCTATCATTAACATAACAGTCATAAGATTAGTGAACAGTCTTCCGTATGTTTTACTTACATCGTCACGATAAGTGATCAGTGTTTGTTCTATGTTTTTGAACACATCCTCTTGGGGAGTACGACACTTATTACGATTATATACATTGATGCGAGGAGTTTGGATATCTGGATCACACATAGATACGGATAAAGATGTTGACTTGGACATTGATATACATGTACAATCCGACGAGTCGGATTTTTCAAACATTTCTGGTATGAATCTTCTCATTATACACAAATATAAAGACATGCCGAGAGACCACACATCCGTTTTTGAAGAGAATTTCTTATGGATCACTAGTTCTGGCGACATGAAGTAACGTGTACCAAAGGCTTTATTGACACTTCGGCAATCCACGACAATTTTACTCAAATCATAATCGATTATAACAGGTTCACCGTTCGGTCTGATTATTACGTTGTCTGGTTTGATATCACAATGTATGATGTGTTTCGAATGAAGATACTCTATTGTTAGAATTAGATCGAAGATTAATCTGTAATACTCGATCTGAGTGTGACTTTTAGAAAAGTAACTCAACATATTATCTCCTTCGATGAATTCCATGACAAACACCATAAACATACCTGATTCAATGATCTCTGTGATTTTGCAGAGATTAGGATGATTACATTCTGTGAAGAAACGAAATATCTCTAACTGTTCGGACGTAACATATGATTTAATCATGAATTTCAACACCTTGCGGTTTTTATTAATATTATCAAAAACCTCGTATATACCCCGTTTCTGATTTGTCTTAATAGATCGTATGATCGCATATCTTTGTTGAAATATGTCCAAATTACGGATCAGTGTATCCAGATTATGATATGACATATTTAGCGACGATATAGACGTAGACGTAGACATTGACGTAGACATTGACGTAGTCTTTTCTATAAACTAGAATCATTTAATTTTTCGATCATGATGATTACTTTTGTATCTGGTAGTTTCGATAATCTTCCCATCGATCTCATGCCATCTCATAGTGATGATACGTCTGTATCTATTTTGATCCGTAATTTCGATCATACCGTGTGTTAATGATTCTCCTGTGTCAGGATTCATTGAAACAAAGTATCTACCGATGGGACCATAATTAGCAAACTTCTCTTTTAACCATTCACGGTTCGTTCCTAAAGGAATTCCATCGACGAATACATAATTAGCAAAATTAGTATATTTGGTATTTATATGAGTTGTATTCGATTTTGTGTTCGTATCTATTGTAGTTAAGTTGGAATGTTCGAGAGTCGTATCGTGTATCTCATCATGGTAGGATGTAAAACGAAGTGTTCTTCCTTTTAGTACTATATCATTGCGTTGTTTCAATAGTTCTGCATCGAACAGTGTTTTCATAGTCGCGAATCCGAAACCTCTCGATACGTGTGTTTTGTACACATTGATGATCTCAGCTTTCACGAATCCTTTGATACCGACAAAACATGTCTCAAACTCCTCCTGCGTACAATGATAAGGAACGTTTCCTACAAATATCTTGTATTCTTTGATGTTTTTAGATGGAATGTTATGGGTCATTTTAATATTTAATATTTGGTGTCTATCTACTTAATTATACGCACGATATTATTTGGAACTATTAAACACTCACATGACAGATTTTTTCAAAAAAATTGATAAAGCAAGTGTAAAATGATGTGAAATTTGATTATAAACTTAACTATAAACATAACTACCAATAAAAAGCACAATGAGTAATCTTACTGCTGAACAATCGTTAACTTGTAGACGATTAGCCGGAGAGATAACACAGCTTGCAAAGACACGAGAACCGTACTATCAGGTGATACAAGATAAAACGGATCCATTTACTTTTCATTTCTGTTATCACAACGATGTCAAGACGGATCCGTATTATGGGGGTTACTACATCGGTAAGATCATTCTACCTAATGATTATCCGAAAACCCCTGGAAACTTTTACATGTCGACACCTAATGGGAGATTCGATATCAATGCTAAAATCTGTCTTACCAACTCCGGATATCATAAAGAGAACTGGACACCGATGTGGAACCTTGCCAATATGGTCGTCGGATTCGTATCCATATTTACTAGTGATGACACCAAAGGTATCTCACACATCAAAGAGACAACTACTCAACGTAAAGCAAAAGCTGCTGATTCGGTATCTTACAACATGACCCATCATAAAGACATCACTCTTGGTTTTACACAGTTCTTCAAACCGGATGGTACACCTCGAACTAATGAAGAGATCAAAGAATGGATTATCGAAAACAAACCTACTAAGTCGTCTAAAAAAAGAACAGGTACCGATAAGAACGAAAAAACGGTACGAGTTAAGAAAGTAACTGTAGAATCTGATACCAAACAAAATACAACATCAACTACAACATCAACTATAACTCCAACACTCAGTACTGGTCTCAATCCCAACCCGATCCAACCAGAACCGATCAAAAAATGGATGATGAAACCAAAATTACCATCTAAAAAAATCATTAAAGATGATATTAGTGATGATGATGTTCCAGAGGTAGTTACTCCTAAAAATCCCAATATTGAAGTTGTTGAGTCATACATTAATCTCATCAAACAGAATCCTGATGTAAAACAAAAGAACGATGAAGAAGAGGTCATTACGATCGGTAAGAAAACACGAGTTGACACATCTAAAAAAATGGCTATTCCTAAAGTTGTTGCACCCAAAGTCGTTGTTCCAAAAGATATTCCTAAAGTTGTTGCTCCCAAAGTTGTTGTTCCAAAAGATATTCCTAAAGTTGTTGCTCCCAAAGTTGTTGCTCCCAAAGTTGTTGCTCCCAAAGTTGTTGCTCCCAAAGATATTCCTAAAGTTGTTGCTCCCAAAGTTGTTGCTCCCAAAGATATTCCTAAAGTTGTTGCGAAAACAGTTAAAATTGAGAAAGAAGTAGTTGCTCCCAAAAAGACCAATATTATAGTAGTCAAGAAAAGGACCGTGTATCCTACCAACTATCAGGACTGGAGAAAGATGATCAGTGAATCAACACTCGCAACACACGATCCAGCTCTATTTCAGATGGTCTTTCCTCTATCCACATAAAAGTTAATGGTTGTAAGGTAAGAAAAAGAACATAGTGCGAACAAATGGTCTTGATCGATTAATTATGAACATCTACGTGGATTGGGCTGCGTTTCGCTAATGCTCCAAGAACTCCGTTCTTTACCCCGACTTATCCTGGAACTGTAAACTTAATTCCCTCCATTTTCCCTTACGATACAACCATTACATAAAAGTTGAAATAAATAAAATAAGACAATTAGTTACATTCATAATAAGTATAATAAATAGACCATATCTACTAAACTACAATGAGTGGTAAAACAAACGGCAATAAGTTTAAAGGAAACAAACAAAAGAAAGGTAAACGTTCTAAAAAAGAGATGTTTGCAGAATACGATAATTCAACAGATACATACGCAAAAATCGTTGAAGTGAGCGGAGGTAAACAGATATTTGTTCTTCTGTTAGGCGATACCGAAAAGAAACCTGTAGTTGCATCCGTACGGGGGATTCATCATAAGAAAGTTTGGTTCAAGAAGGACGATCTGGTAGTGATACGTCACAATGGGAATCTCAGAGAGATCTGGGGTTATGTTGATGATAGTGAGGTTCGACGGGTGAGAAACGATTTTGATAGATATGAAAACGACGGAAATCAGAGCAGCATCATATTCCAAGATACAAACAAACTTTATCCTTCATCATCCTCATCGGATGAGGATGCAAAGCAGGGTGATACTATAATCAACTCATCACAAAACTCATCACAAAACTCAACACAAAATTCAACGCAAAATTCAACACAGAATCAGCATATCGTACTAGCTCAACGAACAAAATATCTGTTACCGGATTCTGATAGTTCTGGTGAAGATTTAGACTCCAATGAACCGACAAACTACAAAGAGCTTCTCAAAACTCTGTGATTTTTAGTTTATTTACAAAAAAATTGATTTTATTACAGATTGTATAAGTGTAGCTATACACCTATACAAAAAATAGATATATCATCCATGAAGATAAGAAAGGGATATGAAGAAAGTGATGATGAAGAAAGGGATGGGTCGAGAAGTGCTAGCGAAGAGTCTGCGGAGCACAAAGCTCCCATTAAAATCTACAAAGCCACCAAATTTACACCATTACCAACAGCAGAACTTGCAAAAGACCTTGCAAACATCGAAGGAGTACTTTCGATCAATAAGAATTCACGAAATGTCGAGTTAACAAGAAAATTGATGGCATTAGTGTTTAAATATTTTGGTGGGGGAGGAGAGATAACATCCGAAACAATCAGTGATATCGAAGATGTTATTGGTAACGATTCCTACTACTATTACACAAAAAGGGAGTTTGATAAAGATATGGAAGTCAAACATTACATCATATTGTTACTCGATATCGGTCTGATATTTTCTCCTCCATTTTCGATGTATCTAATGAAGAATGATAATACATTAATAGAACGGATCTTGAAAGGATTAAACTACCAATTCGATACGGATTTCCTAAACGCGATCGGAACTAGTGATATGAATGCCAAGTACCGTGAACTAATAAAAACACTTGTTGTCACACACAAAGTTAAAATATCTATGTCTAAAGGAACTCGTGATAACTATATCGCCAATAAGCACTCTAACTCCTTCGTCATATATTCACTTATGGACGATCCGGAGATCGTAATCACTCCCATATTTACACAAAACGTCGCCAGATACAAGAGTTTGGATCTTCTCAAAAAAACGATTGTATGTGGAGGTGTTCTGGACACTGCTGTTCTAGAGAGTGCATGTATGGGAACCAATGACAACAATAATACTGATCGTACAGAAAAGATAAAATTCATTCTAGAAAATAAAGTAGAACCTACCGAGAAAGCATTTACTAATGTGATCGATTCAGGCAGTGACAATAGTGATTACTATCGACGATACGGGAGACGATCTAGCAACTCCGCCAGGGACCCCCCAACAGAATCGATACTGAATATGTTAACAAATTATGGATACATCGTTACATACGATAATTTGAAAGCAGCTCTCAGAAAGAATCTCATAATTAAGGACATCGAAAGGTTCAATATAAAGTTCGATGCTTCATATCTTCATATCTGTTCCGAGATAGGTATCTATCCCTATAAGACAAAAGATCTCTCACCAGACATAGAATGTTTAGTCAATGAATGTAAGAAACAAGGCAACCTGTCAAACATTAGGAAATTCATCACAACCAATAATCTGACACCCAACGATACTTGCATGAGAGAGGCCTGTAAATTCAAAAGCAACCTCCAAACCATCAAATATCTTGTAGCAAAAGGGGGTATAATAGACGAAGAATGTTTACAAAATATCATCAAAATAACCTACAACCGAAATTTAGGCTACGTTTTTGAGGAGTTTTTGAAGAACAATACTATCACCCCCAAAGCTGTAACGAATAAAGCTAAACCTATTAAACCTATTAAACCTATTAAACCTATTAAACCTATTAAACCTATTAAACCTATTAAACCTATTAAACCTATTAAACCTATTAAACCTATTAAACCTGTTAAACCTAGAGGAAGGGGTAAAAAAGTCCCAAAAGATACTTCATCAGATGATGAATCTTCGAGTGTATCTCCAGACTTTGGTGATGAATCAGAAAGAACATTCACATCTGAAGAAATATCTGCGTCCGATGAAGAAACTAAAGAAACTGCGACTGAACCTGATACTAAACTTGATACTAAACTTGATACTGAACCTAAATCTAAATCCGAACTTGTGAAGATCGTATCAAAAATCCCTACTGATTTCTCTCTAAGAAACCCGATATTCACCAAGATACCATTGGCATTGAGAAAAACCCTTAAGATAACTCCAAAAAACAATCAGATAGATTATCTCACTTTTAGACGTCTCTTGTTAGAATATCTGAACAATAACGATCTTATTGTGAATAATAAGATAACCCTAAAATCACCTTTTATGTACAACGGTTCAGATACTGTATCGTTCAGTGAGATTAACGAATGGGTCTACAGTCTCCTTACAACAAGTGATATAAAGGTCACGGGTAAGAATACAAAGACAATCACCAACAAGACTACCAAAACTACTAAAACGAAGACAACAACTAACAAGACTACCGGACCTGTCAGCAGATCGAAAAAAATAGTTAAAGATGATAGCTCTGATGAAGAAACCGAAAATGATGATGATAGTAATAGTGATAGTGAAGATCAACAAGTCTCTACAATACATGATGTAGTGACGGATAGTGATGTCGAAAGTAATGTATCTGTCAAAAATCGTCAGGCCAGACGAGCAACGGCATCAAAAGGTAAGATTACCACTACCAAAACCGTTACAAAAAAACCACCTACTAAAACAAAAATAGTTAAAGTTGCGTCAGAATCAAGTTCTCAAGAAGAACCTGCTCCCAAGAAAAAAGCAACCAAAACTATCAAAACCACTGCATCCAAGACTCAATCTAAGACTCAATCTAAGACTCAATCTAAGACTCAATCTAAGACTCAATCTAAGACTCAATCTAAGACTCAACCTAAGAAGATTCACAAAAGTTCCAACTGATGGCTAAAAATTTGAAATTTACACATCATAATCTTTATTTATACAGTAATGTTCATCAATAAGTTCTCCCTCTTATGATCGAATTGATGAAACCATTTGATAGAATTCATACATCTCCGAGATACGTATTACGTTCCACATGGGGGGCCCACAAAGATATTATCACGACATGTTTACAAGAAACATACGATCAATACAAAGATACAGATCTTATCACCTGCAAACACTTTAATACCATGATCACCGATTTAACAAAGGGTGCTAGCTTATCTATAATCACGTATCGAAGAGAACCCGTTATCATTACTAAATTGTGTACCCTTTTTCCAGATTTTATGAATGATATAAAAGTAATAGATAATCTGATAAAATGTATGAACATAAACACATATCCTCAATCTTGTATCACAGAGATCACAAAAACCGGATACAAATTTACTGATTCCCAAATCGCATATCTCAACAAAGAAGCAGGATACAATATATTTGATATTATCGATACGATGACCTACAAAGATTTGTTGGCACTGTTCGAAAACAACACATTTATGAATAAACTATTAGCAAATCTGTATCGCGATTACGATACACCAGTGGGAAGAGCAAGTGTTAATGAAAAGATCACTTCGTTCAGAGAGATCATCAATCAGTTCGGAATAGTAATAGATGGGGAGTTTATTACAAAATTCTTATCATCGGCAACATTTGGATATGGTTCATCGGCGGGTATGATCAATTATTCATACATTGTGCTGAACATTCACATCATTGCGAAAGAACTAGGTCTTGGAATTCTTCCGGCTGATGATTTTGTGTCACTATGTGAAAAACATCCACAGTTTTTTTCGATATATGGAGTCAAAAATTTGAGAAATATTATGTTTACTGATGACGAATCAAATACAATAATCAATAATGCTCATAAGATACTAAAATTCTATGATAATCCTGTTACAAGAAACTTTGTCCTACAATTAATGACCCCTGATGTATTTCTTACATTCGTGACCCCTCGTACATCGAACTACGATCCTGTCGAAGACATATTTTTCATACTGATAAGTGAAAGAACTGAATGGGTTGACGCTAAATACGTAGTAGTCAAACATTTTTTGGATAACGGTTACTTGATTTACGATAGATTTCTCATGCAATTGATCTCGTTGGGTCTAACGGATTATGATCAGAAGAATAGTGCGTATCCAATCACCGATCATAAAACCATACTATTAGAATGTATGGAGAAGGGTAAAATAATACCTACTCTGCATGAGATAAACAATATCTTTACTTTTTGTAACTATGCTACTATCGATGCTCTGACAAGCATCAAGATCATTCCGACAAAAGAGCTGTTATCACTGAATCTCTACCCGAATATCGTTAAAAATGTGGTCAACAACTCAATGTTCATCGATGACGATACGGTAGAGTACTCAGAACTGATAAATTCATATGATCCACACAATTACAATACTTTATCCATTGCTCAACAGGTGAAAATCTATGAATCCCTGAACGAACGGGATAAACAGATACATATTCGTAGTGGTTACAAGTTTTTATCTGATGTGATAAGATACAGAATCACCCTGACTCGAGAATACGTATTTAGTACGTTGTTTTGTGACAACTGGAGGGACATAGTATTTTTGTTACATCTTTCACATAAATATGCCTACATAATCGATTTCATTGATGAACAAATGATTATGATGATTCCGAATGTTGTCGGAAGACTTTGGTTCTACAACAATCTCATTATCGAGGGAAAAACATCTTTCGCTCTGCCGAACAAGTTCTACAAAATCCGTACTAATATTGAAAACGATGTCAAAATCCTCCTTTCAAAACCTATCGTTCAAGATATTGTCTCGCTCAAAAAACAAAGTATACAACAACGCGAAAATACCAGACTAGAATGTATGGCTAAAGGACGTGTTATCAAAAAAGCAAGAATACCACCATTAGCATCTGTTCCGTTAGCTATTCAAACCAATATCAACGATACAGGTAGTTTAGATACGACAACGACCGATACTGATACTAATAACGAGAGTGATGTTGAAACCGATGATGATACTGTTGATAATAATATAGCTATACATCATACCGCCTTTCCTCCAAAAGTAATTACGCATCCGTTTTTACAACACAACTAACAAAAATTAAAAACATCTTAAATACTATTGAACTAGTATTCAATCAATATGACAGATAACAATTTACATCTACCACAAGATCAAGATCAAGATCAAGAATCGAACATGAACATTGATTTAGATTTAGAGAATCTACCGTTTCTCTTCAAGATGATGCAGAAATCCAAAATAACCAATTTGGTGTATGAATACATCATAAAACAAGTTGTAGCGAAATCGATCAATATTGATCTACTCAAAAATAAGAACAGTATCAAGTATGTCACTCTGGGTATATGTGCACTATTTGCAACATCCTTAGTATGTATGTTATCGTATTTTTTATTCTATGTGATGTTTTTCTGTTCATCACTCAAATGCATACTATGGTTGTTCGAACACTACAATCCAGGACCCATTGATACTACTTCTAATATTAACCCTGATATATTAGAACATTATGTATCGGATCCATCACCATCGGATGTTCTGGAGTACTACATCATTCCTATATTCATGGGTTTAGTTATGTATCCTTTGGCTTACATTCCGATACCTTTTTTGCCGTTAATCGTGTATGGGACGTCGGTAGTGTTGAGTTTAGCATGTTTGACAGAAAAATCCTATCGACAGAGACTGTGTTTATTTATTCGCGATACGTTCGTTAGTGATTTAAGTAGAGACGATGATGGATCATACATCCCAGGCCATGAGGGAGAGTTCCACAAACTATTACAAACGATCTGTTACACCATTGATTGTATTCATATGAGTACCTATAATCTCACCCATAATCCAAAGAAAGTTTCAAATCAACTAAATACAATAGACAACATCATTCAGGCATTTGGTGTGATATCATCGAATCTAAGCAACATCGCTGATGAGGTCGTACACACCCGTCCAAGATCCAATAATAATATGTCTTCTAAACAAAACAAACAAAACAAACAAAACAATAAAAAGAATAATTCAAGGAAAATTTCTAAAAAACCTACAAATGACGATTCGGATGAAGGTGTTGGTGATAGTTTATTCTAATTATTTAGTTGAGGTTTTCTTTGCGGTGGTAGTTTTTCTAGTTGTCGTCTTTGGTTTAGATACAACTTTAGGTTTAGATGCAGAATGTGATTTGCTTCTAGATTTTGATTTAGATTTAGACTTTGATTTTGATTTAGATTTGACCTTTGTTGGAGCTTTAGTAGTTTTCCTGACAACAGTCGTATTGGTTGCTGTCTTTGCCACTACCGGTTTAGCAGTTCTGGTAGTAGTAGTTTTTCTAGTTGTAGTCTTCGGTTTCTTCTCTGCTGATCTGGATTTGGATCTAGATCTAGATCTAGACCTCGATTTCGATTTAGTTTTGGCTACTACCGGTTTAGTTGCTTTTTGGATAGTAGTTGCTTTGGCTACTACTGGTTTATTGGTTTTTCTTGTTGTAGTCTTTGGTTTCTTATCTACTGATCTGGATCTGGACTTGGATTTAGATTTAGATCTAGATTTAGATGCTGATTTGGTAGCAGTAGTTTTTGCTGCTGCTGTTTTAGTTGTCGTTTTTCTGGTAGTCGTTTTTGGTTTCTTCTCTGTTGATCTAGACTTTGATCTGGATCTGGATTTAGATTTAACTTTAACTTTCTGAACTGTCGTTGTTTTTGGTTTAGGTGCAGCTTTTTTTGTTGCGGCAGGTTTTCTGACGGCCTTTTTAGCTCCTCCTTCCTGATTGACTACTGGCCTTTGGTTGGTTTTGGTTGGTGCTACGATCTGTGAAGATGGTGATGTTACTTTTTTTGTTCGCTGTGACATACTTGACTAAACCTATAGGTTGATACGTTCTTAAACCATATTTTGTATGACATATTAAAAGTTGATATTTTATGGTATTATCAATGTGGTTGACAGTCTATTCTCATTCACGCATAGTGTACGGTTAATCTGACCTGATAATGAATGTTGACGTTGACATAGACATCGACATAGATAAGCATCAATTTACGATTAAACATGAAAAAGGATATTATGTGATATACTCTTCATCCGATACGATCTATCCCTGGTTAGATAAATTGAACTGTTTATCGATGATGAGAAGACTAGATCTGATCACAGTTAAAAAGAATCTTTTACAAAATATTAAGACTATTACAGACACCAAAAAAATAACAACAGTGTTCATGTCAAATCATGACTTGGATGTCAATTGTATTAAGGAGTTCAATATCATACGGACATTCATTGATAAATCCATTCTACAATCATCCAGTAACTTTTCAAACAATACTACTGATGAACGTAAAGAATCATTGAAGATATTCGATCGAAGACAGTGTGCAGATATCATCGCTATTGACTACATCAGACTGTATCGTTGGTTGATTTCTCAGGAGTACAGTATCAGAACAATAAATAACTCTATCTATGAATGGGAGGTGACAATTCATAACTGTAGTCTCAGATCAAATGTTACATCTCATATTCATATTCGTGTTAAACTACATCCGGAGATGTATCCGAACTATCCACCGATCATCAGTATCCGATATCCGACGTTTAGACACGATCTGAACAACAGAATATCTCGATCAAAGTTCACCAATCTAGACTACTGGGACTGTAATGAGACATCTATCATTGACGTGATTCAACATACATTGACAATTATTATGAGGTACGGCGAAATCGAAATCGAAATAGACACGAATTCTACCAATTTAGTACAACATATCACACAATACAAATCCAATGTAACTCCACGTTTATTGTTGGAGATACGTAATCATCTCGATAGTTTAGTGTCGTGCATGGATCCGGTACCTGAAGATAATGATGAGATAGATTCGGATAGAAAATACATCAAGATTGTTGACAAAATCACATCCAAAAATATGGCTGAATCTATGTCTACGTCTACTTCTACATCTACATACGCATCTAAAGTCAAAACCGGTGGGTCAGGATCAGGATACGGATACTCTGGTGATCAGAGATGGGATATCAATGAGTATCACAATTCGATCCGGGACAAAAACAATCGATTCGTCATGTTGATAAATTCGATCGTTATAAAACTAAATAATGTGATCGATCTGGAAAATGGTGATATATCTTGTGCTATCAATTTGATAAAACAATCAGCCCTTTACAGATATATTGTCACAAATCTCAAACGTACTACGATACTTGAGATTCAAAATGAACATGCATACTACAAATCAATATTCAGTTTGATTCAACTATTCTGCTTGGATAACACCATCAGTTTCTTCTACGATCCTGATCCCAACAAAGCACTCTATTATGCAATCTGCAATCTCATGAAAAAGAGTCAGGCCAGTCTGAATCTAGATGAAACAAATGAAAATGCAAACATGATCAACATCATATACAGTATGATCGACAAATCTTACAAAGAGTATCTAACCAAGATCGAAGTAGTAGTATCGATATCCTCTAATAAATCTAATAATAAATCTTCTAATAAAACTAAATGTGACAGTTCTAACATCTATGTTCAATCTATGTTAAAGTATCGATACAAGATATTTAATGGTCTACACGATGACGATTCATATTATTTCAGGAACAAAATAAAAGAAGATGAGAATATGAAGAACTGTTACAAGAGGATGTCTAGTGAAATACCCTCTTTGATTGAATCCCTGACCATATCAGAAAATGCTATTGTGATCGGACTAATCGATAAGATCAGACCCAATTGTATTCGATTTATGTTGAACGGACCACATGATACTCCGTACTCGAAGGGTTTGTTCATATTCGATGTGTATTGCGGACCTAACTATCCGATACAGCCTCCAGAATTTAGATTCATGAACAGTGGTGGATTTAAATTCAATCCGAACTTTTATGCTGATGGTAAGATATGTTTGAGTCTGCTCGGTACGTACTCTGGTACCACGCCCCATGAATCAGAGAAATGGAATCCGAAACTATCTACGTTGTCTCAAGTAATAATAAGTATACAGGCCAACATATTTGTGGATCATCCCTACTTTAATGAACAAGGATATGAAAAACATCGTGGTACATCCAATGGTCAAGCAGAATCCGATAAATACAACGAAATTTTAAGATACAATACGATGAAGATATGTATGTTGAATCTACTCAAATCGGTTCATACTTATGATAGTCTAAAAGATGCTATCACTACTCATTTTCGGCTACAGAAAGATACGATAATACGTCAGTGTCAGAATTGGATTAGTGCGTGTTCAGATAAAAAAATAAAGAACGATATGAAATCAGTACTCAAGGAATTATCCGTCATACTAGCTAAACTATCATGATCCAGAAAAATTGATTTATGAAATACATGATGAATCTAACAGAATAAGAATATCCATAACATACATAAACAAAATGATTGATCAACCTTTAGACGCCTCATATATATATGACACCGATGCACTTTTAGATAGGGCCTACACCATGTTCACCCTTGATAGAAGTCGAACAGTGATCGTAAAACCTATTTTTTCCAAAAAAGACCGTAAATTTTATGTACACAACTTCGTAGAAGTATGTAGTTCTATCAATCGCGATCCAGAAGATGTCAGACTGTTCATCGGTCGAGAGCTACAGATGGAGACATCTTTTAAAGAGGACAAATCTCTCAAGATAGATGCTATCATTAAAAATGGTGGTATCATTGAGAAGATAATTCACAAATACATCGTAGACTATGTTCAATGTAAATCGTGTAAATCGTGTAAGACAGAAAATCAACGTGTCGACCGACTCACTTATCTCGTATGTAAAACGTGTGGGGCTCGTGTCACTATCACCAAGGATACCTAAAAATTTGATTATCTAACTTTCTAAACTGCAGATTAGGTATTTATCATTATCACTATTACATCAAACTAACCTCACGATGAAAACCACCCTTTCCACCACGAACAATATTGATACTGCATCTCAAACTGAAGTAACTTTTAAGAACTATCCTTTTCAGCATGATTATCCGGATCTGGAAGCCGCGTATGATTATCCGAACAAGGCTCTCACTTCCAACATGAACAAGATAGATTTTGTTGTTACCCATGGACACTGTTCTGACGGATTCATGTCATCAACGATAGTTCGAATGTATCTGAAGAGTATTGGTGTTGATCTGACCACTGTCACATTCTTTGATGGATATCACAATGCGGATTTTTCGAAGCTCCCTGAGATGATGCAGGATAAATACGTAGTAGTATGTGATTTTTCGTTTCCTAAACTCATTTTTGATAAAATGATAACAGCAACTAACGGTAACATCCTCGTATTGGATCATCATAAATCGGCATTAGAAGCTCTTCCGGATGTTGACCCAAAATATCTCACATTCGATATGAATCATTCTGGGGCATTCATTACCTGGACATATTTCTTCGGTTTCACTGGTGTACCTAAAGCCGTACTCTATGTTGAGGATAATGATATCTGGACCAAGAAGCTCCCACAAACCAGAGAGTTCACTGCTTACATGTTCAGCGTTGAATTCGATTTTGATGCATACGAAAGATTCTTTGATGATCAGTACTTAATAGAACAGGCCTTTCCGATAGGTACTGGAATGGTCCTTCAGAATAAAGCTTATCTGAAAGATTTAACCAAGTCATGTATCCCACGATTCGTCCAGACGCCTGACAAGAGATACTACTTTATCGCATGTATCGATAGTGCAGGTATCTTGAGATCCGATCTTGGTAATTTTGTCTTGTCTGAATATCCAAATGCAAATCTATCGATGGTGTATTCTCATAATCAGTACAACAACAGTACCAGCGTCAGCTACAGATCCTTAGATGATCGTACAGATTCTACCGAGATCGCAAAACTTAACGGCGGAGGGGGACATCGTAATGCATCTGGCGCATCTATTGCTTTTAAAGTTGATAATCCTCCAGGAAGATTGATCGATCCGTACAGAGCATATTTTATGTTAGATGATCTGTATGAAGAATATGTAAATGAGTACTACTTTTTGGCACTGAATGCCTCAACAACTAAAAAACATCTGGTCAAATATCTCATGCAGCAGAGATTCATCAACAAAGATGGTGAATTTAAAAACAGACCTAGAACATCATTGACCCAGGAGAAATTATGGTTTAATTCAAACACCCCTTATCAAGAGGGATTATACTGTATGAAAACCAAACGTAAAGATCCACAGTATGATTGTGCTTATACAGGAGCTTATGCATGGCATTACGATGGACACATAGGGTGCTATAAAACTATCATCAAATTAGCTCCAAATACTTCTTTCATTTCGAAAAACATACTTGAGATAGGAGATGATAATAGTAATGTCAAAATCAAGGATTTAGGAGACAATCTGTTCGAGATCGAGACGTTTAACAAGATTACACCTTCTGACATACTCAGAGAAGCGTGTAAAAAATAAATCTTTAAAACATTGATTATTTAACTTTTTACGTATTAACAATATTACCATAATGATCATTCGATAATCATGCTACCACAACCTTTTACAGAATTGACTGGTGCCGAGTTTAATAGGATCTATGACGGCACTAAATTCTACAAATTCATGTACTCTGATCTGAAACACAATAACTTCCAATACAAGATGGGAATGAATATCGATACTGTTATGTTTAATCCAACCAAAGATTGTTCTGCGGGAGGGTTGTATTTTTGTGAAGAATCTCAATGTCATCTGTTCTGGATGTATTACGGAACAAACTTAGCCCGTATCACAATACCCGATGATGCCAGAGTCTACATCGAACCGGATAAGTTTAAAGCGGATAAAATTATTATAACGTCCATCATCGATTTTGATCATATAGATGATAGTTTCTGGATCAATATGATACAACAATCCAACAATATTCATGCCATTAATAATAGTCGTGGCTTGTATCTTCTTTCTTACATTAGACAACTACCAGAGGATATTGCAATACGTGTAGTTCAAGTGAATGGTTTGGCGCTACAGTTTATCAACGCCAAAAATCAAACACCGAACATATGTATCACCGCAGTTACACAGAACGGTTTAGCATTAGAGTACGTAGATTATTCATTGATGACGAATCAAATATGTGAGATCGCTATCAATCAGAATGGGATGGCTATACGATATGTGAAAGCCCCAACCCCACAATTATGTAAACTTGCCGTGAAACGGAACGGTTTTGCATTAAGTTACATAGATGAACAGAACCAAACGGATGAGATATGTGAAATGGCTGTTCAACAACAGGGTTTTGCTCTACGATACGTGAAAAAACAAACACCTAAAATCTGTAAACTGGCTATTGCGCAAAACTACTGGTCACGAGAACTTGTCAATATACTTGTCGAAGCATTCTGATCTAAAAATTTTGATTTATTATCTATCGACGCATATAGCTCAAAAATAATATATAGAGTATGAAAAATGTCATTACCATTGTTTACAGAGTGGACTGGTGAATCCTTTAACAGAACTTACAACAGTACGCGATTCTATAAATTCATGTACAATGATCTTCAACACAGAAAATTTAAGTATAAATTAGGATTGAACATCGATCATCATGAATTTACACCTAATAATGAATTCTCAAAAGGTGGTCTACATTTCTATGAAGAGTCTAAGTGTCGTATGTATTGGGCAGGATACGATACTAAATTAGCATTGATCGAGATACCGGGCGATGCACGAGTGTTCGTGAAACGAGATGAATTTAAAGTAGATAGATTGGTCATAACAGATATCATGGATTTTGATAATGTGCCTGATTCCTTTTGGATCGGTTTAATAAAATCACAGAGTCATTGCGGTGGTTCGGCGCTAGCTTTGAAATATGTTAAAAATCAAACCGACGAAATATGCAAATTTGCGATTGAACAACATTACTATGTGTTGGCACATATCAAAAATCAAACTGATGAAATATGCAAACTCGTTGTTCGGCGAGATGGTTTCATGTTAAAACATGTTAAAAATCAAACTGATGAGATATGTAAACTTGCTGTTAGACAATACGGCCCCGCATTACAGTATGTTAAAAATCAAACTGAAGAGATATGTAAACTTGCTGTTGAATGTATTGGTATCGCATTAGAGCATGTCAAAAATCAAACCGATGAAATATGCAAACTAGCAGTTCAGAACACCGGTCTTGCATTACAATACGTCAAAAATCCAACCGAAGAGATTCGCAGAATGGCTATTGAACAAAACTGGAGAGCCATCGAATTTATCAAACACGAACACCAAACAGATGAAATAATTAAATCTGCTGTTCAACAATCTTGGATGGCGATACGACATGTGACTCAGAACCGATCTGATGACGTATTAAGGTTGATAGACCAAACACTAGAAAAGAGGGAAACGACTAAAAAGATTGATAAACAAAAGGCTGATTAAGTTGGCCCTCTACTTAAATAGACATAATATACACAAAAATCATATCAAATGTTATTATCACCACATCCATTCACCGAGATATCCGGCGCAGAGTTTAACGTCTTTTACAAGGGAACCAAATTCTACAAATTTTTAAACAACAACCTACTTCATAAAACTGTACGATACCAACTCGGTTTAAATGTCGACCACGTCAAGTTTGATCCCAGTGGCACATGTTCTGAGGGAGGTCTTTATTTCTGCAAGGAGTCTGAGTGTTATCTCTATTGGTGGAGATACGGAAAGGTATTGGCATCAGTTGAGATTCCTGATGATGCTAGAGTTTATGTAGAGGAAAATAAATTCAAAGCAGATAAGATCATTGTTACAGAGATCACTGACTTTCATAATGTTCCCGATACTTTTTGGTTCAACATAATAAAATCACATGATAGACAATCTTATTCTTTCCGACACATGAGTCTTGGTGCTTTACAATACATAAAAGTACAAACTGAAGAGATATGCGAGATTGCTGTTCAACAACATGGTCTTGCTTTGGAGTTTGTGAAAGATCAAACAGATGAGATATGTAGACTGGCCATTCAAAAGGACGCTTATGCAGTAAAGTATATTAAAGATCGATCAACCCCATTATTTAAAGAGTTTGGCATAGTAGCCATTCAACGAACGTACGCAGGTCAGATAGATGAACTACATGCGATGGTCGTTCAACAAGATGGTTTAGCCCTACGTTATATTAAATATCATCAAACACACGCAATCTGTAAAATGGCTGTTCAACAAAACGGTTTGGCCTTACAATACGTCAATAATCAAACAGAAGAGATTTGTAGACTGGCTATCCAACAGAACTGTTATGCACTGTGTTTCGTCAAGAATAAAACTGATGAACTATGTAGATTCGCTATTCAACGAAATGGATCGGCACTATTCTATGTTACAAATCAAACAGAAGAACTGTGTAGATTTGCTGTTCAAACTCATAGTTATGCTCTGAAATACGTGAAAGTTCAATCCGATTGCGTGTGTATGTTGGCTCTCAAACAGAACGGTCTTTTGATAGAGTATGTCAAGAACCACACTAAAATATTTTGTAAGATAGCAGTTCATCAGAATGGATTAGCTTTGAAACACATAACAAATAGATTATTCCGTTTAGATCCCGATATATGTTTGTTGGCTGTTCAACAGAACGGACTGGCTTTACAATATACATTGTATCAACCGTTAAATGTGTGTATTATGGCTGTTAAACAAAACATCAAGGCTCTCGATTATGTAGAAAATAATACAAAAACGTTCCGTGACAAACTCAATGCTGTATTGAACTGCTAAAAATTTTGATATATTGATATATTGATCCAAATGTCTCTAAGGAGTATCCCTCATGAATTGATACATCTGGTATTATCTTTGATGGATGACGCATCAATCGTTTCATTTGGACTGACGAACAGTTCCTTACGCAACATAAACATAAGCAAACTTGAATGTGCCATTGCGACTATAGAAAATGGTTATGTGGATCTGTTCAGATTTTATATGAGTCCTCTTCAGTATTGTCCCAAAAAACCATGCTATTGTTGTGTGATCAAGCAGTTATATCAGGAAATTTAGAGATACTACAACTGACGTGGAGACAGAACTTCAAAAGAAGTAAAAAATACAGTTTATTAAATACTGCTGTCAAAAACAGACATTTCGATATGTTAAAATGGCTTCATGGGAAAGGTTGTCCTTGTGATGAAAATACTTCAGTTGCCGCGGTTGCATACAAACATATCGAGATTTTCAAATGGCTTCATGAGATAGGGTGTGAATGTTGTGTGATTGGCTGTCAATACTGTGGAGAATAGTAAGTAGATACTACACATATTTTTTATGAAAAATCAATGTTTGCAACATAAGGCAAAAGATTGAACTTGAACATCCATATGAGTGAGGGGGCGGCGTTTCGCTAAAGCTATGCTTAAGCTCCACTACCCCAACCTATCCATCCCACATAATTTGTTTCTTCTTGTTGCAGAGTAAATAAGTTAGGGTAGTGAAGAGTATCGAAACGCAGCCCTCGTCCACATGGATGTTCATAACTAATCGCCGGAGTTTATTTGTTCACATTATGTCCTTTTTCTCACGTTACATACATTATCAAAAAAATTGAATAATGGATGGTTAGATCCAACTATGACCCAAACCCATATCCAATAAATACTTTTTGTAAGGATGTTACCAACAACATGTACTATCCAACTGTCCGGAGAAGAATTCAATAAAATCCATCAGGACATAAAATATTACAAGTTTCTGACCGATGATGTTTACGTTCTAGGATCGAATGTTGCCCGATCAAAACAAAATATCAAGTTCTATGAAAAGTCTAAATGTTGTATGCACTGGTCACCGTTCATACACAGTCTGGCCCTAATCGATATTCCATCTGATGCAACAGTATACATTGATAAAGGCAAATTCAGAGCAAATAAGATCATCATAACACATATTTTAAATTTAACTGATGTTGTCGATACTTTCTGGGTTGAATCCATGATTAAAGGGTGTCGACCTTTCGGTAGTGCTTTAAAATTTGTCAAACATCAAACTGCAGTAATATGTGCTCTTGCCGTACAGAAAGATGGTTTTGCAATACGATATGTAAAAGATCCCTTACTATTGACTGAGGAACTGTGTTCATTGGCCGTTCGACGGAACGGAGCGGCACTACAGTACATCGACATCGAGAATCAAACAAAGGAGATATGTATCTCGGCCGTTAGACAAAATAAGGATGCAATACAGTACGTGAAGTTGTTCTTTACAGAATTGTCTGGAGCCGACTTTAACGTTCTGTATGGTAGTGATATTAAATTTTACAAATTCTTAAAACGTGATCTGCGGCATCACGATCACACATATCATCTCGGATTAAACATCAATCATAATAATGATAAAAATACAGGCCTTCATTTCATCGCAGAATCAGAGTGTCACAAACAACAATTCTGGTCGATGTATCGAAACCAATTGTACAGAGATAAATTGGCTTTGATCGAAATCCCTTCTGATGCCAGAGTATTCACCGAACAAAATAAATTTAGAACAGATCGATTCATCATAAAAGAGATCAACAATTATCCTGACGTTCCATATATTTTTTGGATCGGTCTTCTTAAAAATTGTGGACCGATCGGTGTTCTTACTGCTTTCAAATACATTAAAGATAAAACGTATGATCTGTGTTTATTAGCAGTTCAACGAAACGGTCTATGCGTACAATACATAGAAGATCCAACCGAAGAGTTGTGTACTTTGGCTGTTCAACAAAACGGATTTGCTATACAGTACATTAAGAACAAGACCTACAAACTATGTGTTCTGGCTGTAGAGCAGAATAGTTTTGCTCTACAATATATTTCCGATCAAACCGAAGAGTTGTGCATTATGGCTGTCAAAAAAGAGACTACCTCTTTAACATATGTAAAAATTCTGACAGATGCTGTATTAGAACATGTGAGCAAATATTGTGCTGATTACGCTCGTTCAAAAATACTAGAAAATAAACCTTCCAACAAAACTTCTATAAAGACAGTGACAAAAAACAAACCTCCAACCAAAATCTCACGCATAACTTCAATCGAGACAGTGATCATACCTTCAAGTGAACCTTCAACAACTATATCAATCAAGTCTACGGTCGAATTTCACAAAGAACTAACCGGTGCACAGTTTAATGATATCTACAAAGGTGTCAAACTGTATAAATTTCTCCATAACAATCTAACACATTATGGATTTCAGTACAAACTAGGTCTAAACATCGATACTACACCGTTTAAACCTAAAAATACTTGTTCTGAAGGAGGTCTCTACTTCTGTGATGAAACGACATGCTATCACCACTGGAGATTGTACGGAAAGAAAGTTGCTTTAATCGAGATTCCTTCTGATGCCATAGTGTATGTTGAAGAGACCAAATTCAAAGCAGATAGACTTATGATCACAGAGATTATCGATTATGATGATCTGAATGATGATTTCTGGATCAACATGTCAGATCATGATACATCGGCTTTAGAATTCATGAAGGTCCAACCATATCATATCTGTAAAAGAACCATCGAACAAAATGGATTGGCTATACGACTTATAAGAGATCAAACGGACGAACTCTGTAAATTAGCCGTCAAAAAGAATGGAGATGCTCTACGACATGTGACAAATCAAACCTTCGAGGTATGCAGATTGGCTGTTGAACAAACTATCTATGCCAAGTATTTTGTAAGAGATCAGTCCATAGTCGAAGAACTCTGTGGATTTGCTGTCAGATACGATTGGAGAGCATTACAGTTCGTTTCAAATCAAACAGAAGAGATGCGCAGTTTAGCCATCCAACAAGATGAAAGGGCTGAATCATATTTTAGATAGTCTAGCACGGTAGATATTTTATTTTTAAAAAGTTGAAAAAATAATAACATATGACGTCATTGTCATAGATACGAGATATATATGTCTCTACGATGAGTAAAAAAACACCGAATCAGATTTTATGTGAAGCTATGCGTAATACAAAACAAGCGCGATCAGCAATAACAGATAAAAATGAACAAAATACTATCGCGAAACTAGAGATTAGAAAATTATTGAGTCAACAACTACAATCAAACTCCGTCGACAATTCTAAGAGTGATATTGATGAAAACAATGAAAATAATGATGTCAGTGAAGTCAGTGGGATCGATGAGACTGAGATTGAGACTGATATCGAAACTAATGATGATGTTGATGCTGATATTGATGATGATGTCGAGACTAATGATGATATTGATGCGATCAATACTGAATCTGTTCAATCTGTCGTCCAAACAAAACCAAAGATTAAACTGACCCTAACATCTATGCGTGTTGTAGCTACTTGGGACTATGACACTGAGAACTCTGAATGTACATTGTGTCATCGGGATCTGATGACACCTGTTATGATTACAGAAAATGATAAACCGAAATACGTAAACGATGTGAGTATCAGTCAGTGTAAACACGGATTCCATACTTCTTGCATCTACGGTTGGCTCAAAAATAAAAATACGTGTTGTCCCAAATGTAAAACTACCTGGAAAACCGATAAGAATGTCAACTCATCCGTCTATGTGTACAATTAGACACTTAAATTTTTAACTTTATCGTAGATTTTATCTAACATATCCTTTGGCAATGTTGATGATAACATCGATATTAATAACATCTCGTGATCGGAAGGTAGGTCATCTTCCGTTAAAGAACTGATTCCCTCCATTCTCATATGTTTTATTATCTTACGAGCCGTGCAGTCTCTGTAGCTCCATGCTTTAGAATTTCGAACTAAGGACGAATAGTATGTCAAAAACACTTCGTAGTTATCTATACCCCTCTGTTTAGCGTACGGTATCAAGGCCAAACAGTATTTTTTATCGATGATAGGTGCTCGATGGATGTCCGCTTTTTGATATGATTTTGCTTTCATATCGAGGGGCATCTTACATCCCTTCTCTGATTTAGTACATTTTGCTCTGTATGAGTTGAATTTATAACATAGTTCTTCATATGTTTCACCGTAGTCCACACCGATCTTTTCATTAACGGCATTACGTACACGCCATCCCCATCTGGTCAAGGTTTCACGAGACTCCATAACACTCATGTCGAGCTTTGTATCTCCTTGATTTATGATCAATATGTAGGATTCTCTACAGTATCTGCACGGTAAAACGTGACCCAATGATATGAAATAGTCAAGATAGTTTGTCTTCTGTTCGGGGGTCGGTTTGATGGGATAACCAAAGGTTTTAGCATTAAAACTCTCCCATTCGTGATATCCCCAAATATTCGTGATCAATCCATTTTCATTATCTGGATTGTTCGGATCGTTAGTCTCAAATACTGCATTTTTAAGCTCATCTTGATCTATATCGATACATCTACTGACACCATTAATTTTATCATATATACAACTGTTTTGTTGATGTTGATGTTTATGCATTAATTATATTGGAGGATTGTACTTTGAAATACATCTGTAAAAGAAACTATTTGACAGGGACAAAAATCAATGTCGATGATGAATAGTAGTACACTTGATTCATTCCATTTTGTTACGGTTGAACCTATGATTTTAACAAAAAGTTAGGGCAGGAAGCGTTAGCGAGACGCAGCCCTCCCATATGAATACTCATAATCAAGCGTTCAAATTAACCACGAACATCCATATGGGAGGGCTGCGTCCCGCTAACGCTTCCTGCCCTAACTTTTTGCTAAAATCAGTGTCAGTGATGAATAGTACACTTAATTCATTCCATTTTGTTGCGGGGTGGACAGGTTGGGGCAGCTCAGCTTTGCTGGAGCGGAGGCTCCCCGCCCATATGAATGCCATAATTAATAGTTCAAGTTCATTTGTTTACATTCTATCCTTTTCAGATAAAAATTGAAATCACTAATATCATGAACAGTCTTTAACAAAATGCTACTATTACTACTATCAGTATCAATAACAACTAAATCATGGATTATCTAACAATAATGGAAGGCAAGTATGATCCATCTATTCACGGCGTTTTCGAAGGGGATTTCGAAAGAGAACATTTTAAATCGAAAAACGTTTGGGATGATTTTCAGATCTTCTCTTTTCAAGCTATTAAAAGGGGGGACAACCTTCTTGTCGTTGCACCAACATCAAGCGGTAAGACAAGTGTCGCAAAATACGCGATACTGTATCATCTGTTAAATTCAAACAAAACAGTCGTCTACACCACCCCAACCAAATCACTATCAAATGAAAAATACGAAGAAATGATAGAACTCCTTGAACCCTACGGGATCAGCCCGGGTCTTCTAACAGGTGATCATAAAATCAATGTCGATTCTAGATTCATAATCATGACAGCAGAGATTCTATCCAACGCTTTGTTCATGTTGAAAAACAATAAAACTCAAACTCAGTCATTAGAATCATCAAAATCGGCAGAACAGATTAAACACTATGAACTGGACAGATCTTTTGTCGAACGTATCGGATGTGTTGTAATGGATGAGATACACTTCATATCCGATCAATCAAGAGGGCATATCTGGGAGAATACGTTGATTCTACTTGATTCGTTAGTTCAGATAATCGGTCTGAGTGCCACCATCGACACCCCAGAGATATTCGCATCATGGTTAGGTCGCATCAAAAAACGTTTAATCACCCTCGTCAAAAAGTACGATAGACCGGTACCTTTAGAATACTCGATTTATGATACTCAAGATCTGAAAACGATTCTGGATTCAACAGGCAAGTATTGCGGGGAAAACTTCACATCATCACTTAAAAAAATCAAAGAGGACGATGTAAGACACGAAACAAACCATACGGATAAAGTAAATGCAAGATTGAATAGTTTCATCAATTATGCCAAAGAAAAAGAACTACTCCAACTGTGTTTCATAGTTTTTTCAAAAAAGAATTGTGAACTCTATGCTAAGAATGTTTCGGTCGAATTGATGAATGGTAAAGAATCCGTAAATGCAGTTAATATTCTAGACAAAAAGATGGGGATCTACCTCAAAACCTACAAAACTATGCCCAGATATCAACAGGTCAGGGCACTGATTGAGAAAGGTGTCTGTTTTCATCATGCTGGACTCCCTGTTATCATCAAAGAGGTCATAGAAAAGATGTTCAAGGAAGGTCACATCAAAGTACTGTTTGCTACCGAAACCGTTGCTATCGGTGTCAACATGCCGATCAGAACTCTGGTCTTAACGAGTGTCGAAAAGAATATGGGTATTCGAGTATTGCCATTAAATGCGGCAGAATTTAAACAGATCTGTGGAAGAGCCGGTAGACGAGGTTTGGACAGTAAGGGATTAGTCGTATTTCTACCGTTCTACGAGCCACCTTCGGAACACTACACAAAAACAGCATTACTGTTCGGACCGATGCCAAAGATCGAATCGAGAATGGAGATAACATATCATTCATATCTGAAACTTCTACAGTCAGATGTCATTACTCATAACGATTTTTTTGATAATTCCTTACTCTCTGTACAGAATTCAAATATCATCAACAGTATAAATTCACAGATCAAAGAGTACGAAGAGCAGATAAAATTTAGTCAGGTGATCATCGACTCTTACATTAAAATGAACAACATCAAAACCGAAATACTGAAAGATTTGACAGAACACATCAGACTATCATCGATATCATCAGGGACGATGAGCATCGGAGGGATTAGTGTTCAAGTCAAACAGAGTAAGCAACAACAAAGAAATCAAAAAAGATTAGAAGATGTTGTAAAGAACAACCGAAAAATCTATGATATGCTTCTAGACCAACACAAGATAAAAAGTCTTTCTGAAAAAGAGAAAGAACATCGACAAACATACATTACATACAAAGACGACAGGTTTTCGACGATCTGCGAATATCTGAACAGATCCGGCTATGTTAATATCAATATTAATGATAATACAACATCAGTGACTTTAACAGAGTATGGTAAAATGGTAACATGTATCAACGAATGTAATCCGTTCATACTTGCAGAAGTATTCACAGGAAACATTCTAAACAATCTGACTCCTAAAGAGATTGTATGTTTTCTTTCTATCTTTACAGATAGAAAAAACAAGAATGATAAACCGACACTGAATTCTATCAAAATCGATTCAAAGATCAAAAAGTACATAGAATACATGGAACAACGTATTGTAAACTACATCGATCTGGAACAAAAGATGAGATTGACATCTGAAGACGATTATTGGGAACTATCTTACGATTATCTAGAGATTACTGCTCTCTGGATGGAGATTGATTTAGAATCGGAAGATCATTCGCGCATCCTACAAGCGTTAACCGATATGGATGAATATGAAGGATCCTTCGTCAAGAACATGTTGAAAATAAATAACATCGTGAGTAATCTTATCATCTTATGTAACGCAACGCAACAGTTGGATGTACTACCAATTCTCCAAGAGATAGAGAGATTGATTTTGAGGGGGATGGTTAATGCCGATTCACTTCATGTCAGTTCTTAACAATTTAAACTATTCATCCCATACACAAGAAGCAATGTCATTTATTTCTTGTACTCTCTGATCACGAATCATCTGTTGATCTCGTTCGGTGATTGATCTGATAGTCTGAATATACGAATCAAAACTATCTCTATTTGCAAATCCGAACATTCTATGTATATTGTTATTGATCAGTCCATCATAAAAATTGTATCGTTCAGTTTGACCTTCTTGTTTCATGATGTTCATCTGAATCCGAATCTTTGTTATCTCATCATGCATAAAATCAAGATCATCTAACAGATCATCTTCCGATAGTAGAATAAATTTATCTGTAATCTCTTTTGCCTCAAGTTTCACAAAATGATTTCGGAATATACTGTAATTTAGATGATGATTAACTAAATTGACAAATTCGATCTTTCGCTCTAGGGTGTTGTTTATTGAAGGTAAAAGTTCATAGATAGACCAACCTTTTTTGGATCTGTTGATTATGGGTCCGATCTCAAACTGTACATCAATGATATTTGACATATCATCAAGTTTAATGATAGCTGTTACCAAATCTGTCGCCCGGAACTTTACAGACATGTATGTGTATTGTATATACCGTATTTGGAATAGTATATGCTCATTCATTACATTTTTCATTTTTTCAAGTGTGAAAATGATAGTACTTGGGAGAGAGTTTACAATACTCATAAGGGGTTACACCGTATCTGTTCTTTCTATTCACTATCAAAATCCCTGGACATATCTTGGATAAACAGATGTAATGATAAACAGTGTTACCGTACACATCGGTAGCATCTAGATCAGCATTCAGTCCTTTCAATACATAGAATATCTCCTCATATCCTTTAGATGTAGCGATGATAGCGGGTGTCATCTGAAAATCGTTCTTGGTGTCGATGATAGAGATGACTCGTCTTACTACGTTTTGAATGATGTCCAAGCTACCACCATAACACAGTTTATGAAGGAATGTATCAAAATGATTATCCAATAGTTCATAATCAGCTCCAAAATCTAAAAGTTTATGTATACATTCATTCAATCTCAAAACAGAGTACAGTATCAATGGTGTCATCCCATCATTGTCTCTTTCGTCGATCAATTCGATGTTCTTATTAAGGATGATATCTAAGATCTTAACCGCTCCTTCTGATCTGATCATGTGTAGAATATTTCCACCATTAGATGAGGTATTTAAATGTAGGGATGCCGATTCAAAGGTTTTATCTAAAATATAGGGACAGAGTTTTAGAATCATGTAGAAAGAACGTGTAAGACCTCTATTGATCACTTCAGGAAGAACATTTAATACCAACTCTTGATGATTAGTGTCAAGTTGGAATTTGATATCTATTGTATTATCCGATATACTGTCTGTTGTATTGTCTGTTGTATTGTCTGTTGTATTGTCTGTTGTACTGTCTGAAGTATTGTCCGATGTATTCTCTGATGTATTATCTATTATATCGTTTGATGCATCAATATTGACATCGGTTTCATTATTTGTAAGAGATCTCTTTTTCACAACAGGATCTCTTTTTAGAACGTATTTTAACAAAAACTCTTTTCCTAACAGATCAAAGTTCTGAGTCAAGAAGATTATCATGTATCGATGTCTATCCGATAGAACTGCACATTCTATCAATGTATTGATGATATTGAGAGGATTGTATTCAATGATCCATTCCACTATCTTTTCGACGGTTTTTGATTGTACTGTAAATGTAGATACTGTAGATATGAGTCCAAACTTTTTGATGATTCCCGTTCTGATGATGTAATCAACAAACATATCTTCATTATCCGTTTTGATGAGGTGATTAATGATGAACATATCGACATGATTGATGGTTTCTAATGAAGTTGTATCGACGTTTGGATTGATGTTTAATCTGTTAGTCGAATCTGTTTCTAATATGGATGCAAACAGTCCGGGATACATCTTATCGAATCCGGTAAGCCTTGCGATAAAAAATATCGGTCTCAGATACTGAAAATTCATCAGATATGTCATCATGGTCATCATTTGATACGAAATGAAAAGATGGATATCCTTAGCGACCATCTTCGTGATGAGATACTCAATGACAGTGTATCTATTCTCTCCATCCATAATGAACGTTTTTTCGATTCTGTCCTGACCGATCGATTGAATAGCATCATAATCCACAATGTCTATCATATCTTTGATTGCATCGTTAGTTTTTACAGTTCGATCATAGATACCTAATATATCTTCTGGATACCCAAATACAGGATCTATGTTGTTCGTATCGTAACAGGATATTTTCTTGTAAAAATCAAGTATAAACATCCCACTAACCCATAATTCATTATTGTACAATGACACGCGATCCATTGTATCGTTGTTAGATAGAATCAATAATGATATGGTTGGCGAAGTCTTTTTGTCTAGATAGAATATTGATTTAGATGCAGATTCCAGTTGCAAAACATAAAACCCGTGTTTTGTTTCAAGATTCTTTTTGTGAGCATCTTTTATGATATTTTTGACATTGATGGTTCCGGATGGATCGATCATCGTTACAACATAACAGTTCTCAATCAATGTTGTGTTAGATTTAGATTGATAGTTAGGATCAAAGTAGCGTTTAATCATGGATCCTGAATATGCTAAACAGGATCTTTTGTCGATATCATCATCACACATTGATTCAAACTCAATGATGTTCTGATCTTTGACAACATCGTTTATTGTTTTTGATACTGTGAAGAAATCACATTCGGATACCGGATAGAGACATTTTGTTTTTTCTGTATCATTATGTTTTTTATTATTACTCTTATTTTTTATCGCTTCCTGTTCGAGTTTGATAATTTTATTGTAGTCATCCTCGAAGATAGAGGCTGTTATGAATTTTTTGATATCCATCTGGTCGTTTTGTACAATAATGTTACGATGTATATTTTATATCATCTCGTAGACTCATAAGTACTAATCATGAAAAATTGAACATCGAACAATGTATCAAACCATACCATATACTTTGGATTCATACCCAGTCATGAAACCGAAAACAGTGTATTGGGAGACAGAGTTCAAGATACCAGGAACACCATGGGTCTTGTCCGGATACTCCAGATCGGCATACAAGACGGGATTCTTTGTACAAGGAATAGATATTATGTTAGATGGCGGACCATGGTGCTTCAAAAAACCAAAACATATCTTTATAACTCACACTCATGCGGATCATATTGCAGAACTACCTTTTACGATGATCGATAAATCTAAATCAAAGGACAAAATAACAGTTAATGGAGATAGAAACAATAGGGGCCGATCACAGCGTTCCAACAATCATCTATGGCTTCTCTCTGGTCAAAGAGAAACTCGACACAAGATACGCATCATACACAGGGAAAGAGATAGCTGATCTTAAAAAATCCGGAGTAAAAATCACCATAGAAGTCGTTGATAAGAAGTTGTGTTATGTTTTAGACACATCGATCAAAACAATAGAAGAAAATCCACAGTTTCTCACATATCCAGTCATCATTATAGAATGTACTTTTCTGTTGGATGATGATTATGATCTGGCGGAAAAGAAAAAACATATTCATTGGTTACAACTTAGACCTTATGTCGAATCAAATCCAAACACATTGTTCATTTTGACTCATTTCAGTATGAGATATTCAGATCAAGATGTTAAGGATTTTTTTGACATGATAAAACTTGCCACCGGTATCACGAATATACATGTATGGTTAACGGATCCTGTGATAGATAATATAATCAAAGAGGAAAAAGTACACTAACATGCCATTATTTTATGATGAATATATATATGATGAATCTAGAAAAATACAAAGACATCTTCGGTAAACCTAATGAGGGGCTTCGGACGATTCGTATTCCTATCTTTAACTGGGCTGTAATCGATGTTACGATTGTAGCTGGTATCGCATGGATCGCTTACGTGTATGAATATACAAGTTGTTGGTATCCTGTATTTATTGCTCTATTTTTTATCGGACAACTGTTTCACCACATGTTCGGTGTTAAAACCGCTTTCATGAGACAGTTATCGATTGTTACATCTAATGATAAATGATGTCCATCCGAGTTATTTATTTTTGTGTAAGTAGTATAGTCCTGTATGTTAACAAACCAAGATATCAAGTCTGTACAAATCATTAAGATTGAAGGTTCCAAGTTCACGTTTGATTTTGATGCGTTTGTGAACATTGTTGATAAAAATGAACACTGTAAGGATCTTCCGGTCTCTGTAATAATCATTAATGGTGCTTTGAGAACGGGTAAATCATTCTTCAGTAATTTTATCATTCGTCATCTCAAAAATCTTCATTCAGATATGGATACCAATACCAATACTAATATCAATACCGATATCCTGACCGACTACTTTGTGTCAAGAAGAGGTCCTAATGTACAAACTCTAGGTATCTGGGTCCTTGATGAGATATTTGTGTACAACGGAAAAGCGATCGTACTGATGGACACTCAAGGGATATTCGATCAAGAACTGAATCAAGCGATGACGATAGCTTTGATATCTCTCAGTACTATTGTATCCAGTTATCAGATATACAATCTAGACAAAAGGATTCAAGAAGATCATTTGTGCAACATGGCATACTTTTCAGGATACTCTGCTTTGGTATCGAACACCGATAACACTAAGATTGGACAAACCCTATGTCTGTTGGCCAGAGATTGGTCTAACTTTGAAAACAACTTCGATCTCGATAGATGTGATGCAGAAACACTCGTGTACAAGAACGACTTCTTGGATGCAACAACAAGAATCACCGACAAAGTGAAATTAGATACACGAAAAAAGATATATGACACTTATGATAACGTCGTTGTAAGACTATGCCCTCATCCAGGACACATCGTAACAGAGGGGAAGTTTTCAGGTAAGCTATCAGAAGTTAGAGAGGATTTTAGAATTCATGTTGAACACATCATCGAAAAGATTTTAGAAGATCTTGAGCCTAAACGTATTAGTCGAAATCAAGCTTTACTGTGCAGAGAACTACCGACATATCTAAAAGAATATGTAAATCTGTATGAAAACGTCAAAGATTCTCTACCGGAAGCGATGACGATCCTAGAGACAACCGAGAAGATCTGTCAAGATAATTCTCGAACAAAGATCGTACATTTTTATCGGGAGTTGATGATGTCAAGGATCAATACTAGAGTCATGACCAAAGAAGATATCGATGCATGGCATGAGAGCTGTGCAAGGGATTCTCAACGACTCTTCAACAAACTCTACATCATGGGGAAAGATGAAGATCTTAAAAAGGTTCGTGATAGTATCATAGCCGATATTGCCACCGAACATAAACAGTGTCTACTTCACGCAAGGGGGAACAATATGTTTACAGTTATCCATAAAGGGGTGACAGATGCCCTGAGACATCTGGATTTAAATCTAAATGTTGATCTCTTGAGTATGTTCTTTCTTAAAAATGCAATGATCCTACTCAGTATGGCATACATACTGACCGGGGTTCTTCCTTTCGGTGGTGATATCTTAGCCTCGATGATCAGATATATTGTTTGTATTTTGATCGGAATGTGTTTGTGTTTACATCTTAAAAATAACAAGGAAACAATTGTTGATAAATCTTGATTGATAAATTGTTAGATCATTGGTTGATATGTTCTAAAATATAATCAGATTCTCTAGTATCACGGTTAAAAATGTCATATACTAGTCATACAGCATATAAATCCCATGATGGCCGTATCAATAGTGATTCGGAAGAAGAATTTGATACAGTCGACGATTTAGCAAAAACCCAACAATTGATATCATGTTATCAGATGCAGGTAGATGATGATAACAACTGTTCTCCTGTATATTTAGGTAGATATCCTGATGTACCTCTACCAGTCAACAAGATCATTAACTACAATAATTATAAACTACACGTCGTCACTTATGTTATAACGGAAGACGAGGTCAAAAACAAATTGTACAAGATAGTCGGTGTTAATGTTTTCAAAGAGGGCAAGCGTAACAGTATGTGTAGTCTAGATCTTGTTTTGAATCATGAAAAAGGTAATTATCAACTTCTTTTCAATGATCATCGCAATAACACAACGGATATCGTTGAAACCCTTGAGAAGTTTCCAGGTAAGGACAAGATTCTTGAATATGTCATCACTAAAGCATTTGATGATCCCGTAAAATCTGTCCTACTTAAAGATAAAAAGTATTAATACAACTAAAATGAATGATACTATAAAAAAACATATAACATTGATCGACATATACACAGATGGAAGTCTGAAGAGGACGTCTAACGGTAAAATATACGGATGTGGTTACGGGATCTACTTTCCAAACAAAGAACTAAAAAATGTTGCAGCCCCTTTTACCCACGGTCAGATCACTAACAATCGAGCGGAACTGTTCGCGATATTTCAAGCCATCATACGTATAGTTAAGAACTATACTTTTGATCTGATCAACATTTATACGGATTCGCAATATTCACAAAAGAGTCTAACTGTTTGGATAAAAACATGGAAACAGAACAAATGGTTAAATAACCAGAAGAAACCTGTCGAAAACCAAGATCTTCTTAAAAAGATAGACAAGTATCTACAACGTTATCAGGGGAAGATCAATATTCAATGGATAAAAGCAGATCACGGCAAAGGAAAGTTTGTACATTCTCACAACAAAGGCAATGAAAAAGCGGATGCGTTGGCTAACAAAGGTGCTGACAAGTATGCAGCTCTACATTCCGATCAATAAAAATCAATGCTTGTAACATAAGGAAAAATACAGAGTATGGACAAAATGAATCCGAACGATTAATTATGGGCATTCATTAAAGCTCGCTTCCTACCCCAACCGATTCACCCAACAGTTCCAAAATAGTTCGGGGTAGTAAGCGAGCTTTAGCGATAGTGATAGCGATAGCGACACGCAGCCCCACACATGAATGTTCATAATGAAAATAGCTCGCGGCTTTACATTCCGAACAATAAAAATTGAATTTGAGTGAATAAAAGACATTCAATATTAACTATTGACAATATGTATCTACCCATAAAACGGTGACCTTTTATGGATAACGATTTAGAGCTAGATAATCTAATGTTTTGTGAAGGTATCACAAAATGCATCATTCATAACTACCTCGAATGTGGTGAATATGTATGTACTCAATGTGGTGAAGAAATAGTTCTGAACGATCCCAATGCAGATATTCACGCAATAACGATGCAGATACTGTATCACGTACAAGGGCACATTTATACTGATCCTCATGTTGACATCAATTATGATGATGATATCGATATTACTGACAATACACAAAATCAACATCAAGAACAAAATCAAGAACAGCAAAACGAAGAAGATTATAGTGAAGAAATTAATAGCGAAGGCGTTTACAGTGACGAATCTGAAGATGACAGTGCATCAGTGGAAGAAGATAATACAGATAACGCATTTAGATGTCCGGTCTGCAGAAGAGGTTACCATAGTCCACAAAGTTTAGGTAATCATTTCATGAGAAGACACAATATCTACACTGATCTTGAGACCACATCCTCTAAACAAAATATCGAATTTCCCGGATATTTTGTACTAAACCAGATCGGTATGTTTCGCTACATCATACCTCATAAACCTAAATCTAAATTCAGTTGCAACATTGGATCCGATACATGTATACTGTGTTGTATGGAGTACACCGATTATAAAAAATGCAACACTGATGATAATTTAAATCGTGTGTTAGACTGTCCTAATAAACGATACGAACATTTTACGGATGATATGAAACTTTTCTACATATCGAGTCGACTAGATGTAGAAAACATAAATATAGATAGACATCCGATCAAACTTATGTGTTGTGGTGCTATGATGTGTTCAGAGTGTTTACGTCAACATATCATATCACGATCGGGAGAACCGTGTTGTCCGTTCTGTCGCAAGATACACGATATTACTTTTACGAGTTATGATATTCCCCCGAGAAGAATCAATTCGAATCCATACGCCTATATTGTTTCTAAAAGAAAATCTATCATTGATCCAAATCTAATTTGGGACCAGGAGTGCGACATTGACTTGAACTCGGACTCGGATTCAGATATCGACGCAGATCGACCAAGATTTTATCAATCATCAAATTGCGATATGTATTGGGCAATAAATGAACTTATGGGTGGAGAAATGTCGGACGATGAATCTTATATGAATATACATCATCCAGGTTTTGATGATGATGATAATAATTTCAATACATGGGATTTTATAAGTTTATACAGAAACATTATGAATACGACTAAGATTGGCTCTCATAGAATAGAAAGTATTAATGATTCTTCAGATGAAGACAATAGGATAGATGAGATGATTAAAAATTATGCCGATTTGGACGAAATATCTGTTACAACTACTGCAGATCTACCAACAATATCAATAGATCTTCCAAACGATCGGATGCAACAACTAGATGAATTCGATCCAATATGGTCTAAAATTTTTGATGAATTACAACATGCAAAATTATAAAGTAATGGTATTGATTATACCGGCTGCACTGGCGAGAACTACATTAGGTGTAATGATTCTATTATTATTTATCACATCTGTAATCTTGTTCTCCGACGACAGTTTTTGAATAGCTTTGATTGTTCTGTTTTTGACTATTACAGTTTTATTGTCGGTTGTTTGGAATGCTGCATCTGTATTGGTCAAGGGATTTAACATTTTTAATTTGTTCATGAATGTATCGTATTCGAACAGAGCCAACGCTGTGGTCTCTTTATAGGATTCACTAAAATTTGAAGCAAATATTGTAAGTATTTTGTTTTTATTTTGATCGTACATATTGACCAAACTATTCGGATTCTGCATCTGAATCACATACAGATAAACACGATAGAATGTGGTGTCTATA